>Ga0102816_1000061_pt1 | contig 48661 bp, 49 predicted proteins | sample ColrivemetaGS545_FD_84509 | JGI IMG/M metagenome (GOLD analysis project Ga0102816, IMG submission 84509) | Estuarine microbial communities from the Columbia River estuary - Flood tide non-ETM metaG S.545 | ecosystem: Environmental > Aquatic > Marine > Intertidal zone > Estuary | place: USA...
GGGGTTTGGTATTTTGACAAAAAATATGGCGAACTAAAATATAGATTAATTGCTATTCAACCTGTTGGCTACCAGTCTTTCGAATATTTAGATGCCGAGGAGGGTTCTCCTCTAAAAAAACCAGCTTCTTTTTTCTGGATATGGTACAAAGACATCAGAGAGCAACTTCATAAACACTATGTATTTAGTGACAAAAATAATTCCAAACGAATTACCTTTGATCAACTTCTTATATCAAGAAGATTCCACACCTATCTGTATAGAGTTGATAACATCATGGATGATAGAGAGTTAAGTGAAACACCCTATATCAATGAAAATCCATATCTACGGATTACCGAATCACAGCGTCTAAAGGAGATTATTCGAAATTTTGAGCACGATATGTGGAGCAACTAAATAAGTTGTATTCGTGTTTAATTCTTAAATTACATTTCACTTTCAATACTTTCTAGTGATTGACTACATTGTTGTTGGTCTTGGATTATCAGGGATTTCTTTCTGTCAAAAGCTAATTTCCAATCAGAAACGTTTCGTTGTTATAGATGATGGCAAAAACTCTGCCAGCCGTGTTGGCTCGGGACTATACAACCCCATAGCATTGAAAAGATCAAAGCTTGCTTGGATGGGACATCAAATGATGTCTTCTATGGACAGCTACAAAAAATTAGAGGCCGATTTAGGAGTTAACATTATTCATAGCTCTCCGATACTCAAAACCCTGCTGTCCGCCACGGACGTCAACGATTGGCATGAGGCTTGCTCTCAAGTCGACAGTAAGCCCTACATGCGCCCTAAGATTATTAAAAACAAAAACAATGGCATTCACGCTCCCTTTGGCTTTGGAGTTGTTGATGGTACAGGATGGATAGACACTGCCATGTTGGTCAAAGCATACGCTTCTTACCTTGACAAACAAGAATTGTTGATGAAACATTCTTTTTCTGCTGATGATTTAGAAATCAAAGGTACTGGTGTTCGTTATGATCAAATTGAGGCACAACATATTGTTTTTACACAAGGAGTCAAAGGGCAAACAAACCCTTGGTTCTCCTATCTTCCTCTGCAAAGTACAAAGGGGGAATTATTGGTGATCGAAAGCCAGGAACTTCAGGAAGAGACTATTATTCATGGAGGAGTATTTGTTATTCCACTCGGAAATGGTAAATATCGAGTTGGATCTACATATAACTGGAAAGACCGCTCAGCAACCCCAACGGTGGAAGCAAGGGATTCACTGTTGCAAAAATTAGATTGCATACTCAAAGTCCCTTATCATGTACTGAGTCATAGCGCAGGATTTCGCCCAACCACCCCAGATCGACGACCTTTAGTTGGCGTCCACCCAAAGCACCATCCTCTTGCGATATGCAACGGAATGGGTTCAAGAGGTGTTCTTCAAGCTCCATTTACAGCCAATTCTTTGTTTGAGTTCATTGAAAAGGGAGAGGATATAGCAGCAGAAATCGATGTAAACAGGTTTAAGCGCTACATCTTGGACAAATAATAGCGTAGAAATTGGCAGAATCTCAATTTTATTTTAGATTGTAAGAACAGTTTGTGAGTGAATTAAAACAAACAGAATGTTTGTGTGTGTTACGACACACAATTAAATAATAAAACACTGACTATCAACAATATATATTTAAATCTCATGTGTTTTGGCAATTTTATTTATATAAACTTAATAAGGAAGTTATTCATTTTGATATGCCTAAAAAGAGGAACTTATCTTCGATAAGTTGCCAATAAAGTGGTGATTGTGTAAAAAAATGTGTATTTTTAATAAAAATTATTAATCATGGCTTATTCATTTGAAAACAGTAAAGGAAAAACGTATTACTTACACACTAAAGACGTAACACTCAAAGGTGGAAGAAATCAGACAATTTATTATTTTGCCAAAGATCAACGCGACAATGCGTGTGATTTACCAGCAGGTAAGAAAGTTGTTGAAAATGAAAGAACAGGACTACCTTTTGTAAAGTCTGTGTAAGACATACGTCTTCTTAAAAATCAAAATCCCCGCTCATGCGGGGTTTTTTATTAGCACTACTGTGTCAACGCTTATATACAGCACTTGCCATGATACCTGCAATGGAGTATGTCACTACCCAAAACAAGGCATCTATTATATGTGCTGCATGAGTCATTCGAAATTCTGTTCCATACATTACTAATCCAATTCCGGCGCCAAAAAATAATCCGATAAGGACACCAAATCGTATGCCATTGGACAAACTGTATTCGTCCTTACTCCAACCTTCATAGATCGTTGAAAATAGGTAGGCCATTATCACACAGCCAACAGTTACGGCCCATAATATCATCTCGTTTCCTCGGGAAACATCATTGATTATTTGATTTTCGAAGAATTTTTTAGCAATAAACTAATAGAAAATCCAAGGGAAAAAGTATATAACAACAAAGGTTGCAAAAGTAGATATGTTTCGAGATTTGCTAAACATGATTATATATAATATTGATTAAACAATTCAATATGATAAATTTTTAGTTTTATATAGATTTGTAAGGGTTTGTTACATTGAAATGAGTTACTTTAAATAACGATGTTATCTTTGCATGACTATGGGATATGATTTTCGGTTTACGCATTTTGAGCATGATCATTTGATTACTGCTTTTACAACAAGTTGGTCAGCGCCAAGCAACATTGCTTTGGTCAAGTATTGGGGTAAAAAAGAGGTGCAAATCCCTTGTAATCCCTCTGTTAGCTTTACCCTTCGAGAGTGCAGGACGCAGACAACCATTCAATTTGATTTGCAATCGTCTAAAAAAGAAGAAATCCTTTTTTCAATCCAATATGAAGGGCAACCAGCCCCTTCTTTTGCGCCAAAAATCACTGAATTTTTGAAACGTATAAAACCATACGTACCATTTCTTACTCATTATCATTTGACGATAGATACTTGCAACACCTTTCCTCATAGTAGTGGTATAGCTTCATCGGCATCATCAATGGCTGCTCTTGCTGCGGGTATCGTTGCTTTAGAAGAAAAACTAAACCCTTCCTTAACAAAAGAAGAACAAACAAATAAATGTTCGTTTTTAGCCCGTTTAGGTTCAGGAAGTGCAGCTCGAAGTGTGGAAGGGCCAATTATTCTTTGGGGGAACCATCCAGAAAGCCCAAATAGCTCAGACCTTTTTGGCGTAAAACTGGCGGTCTATGACAACGTTTTTGCTTCCTACCACGATACCGTTTTACTCGTTGATCAGGGGCAAAAAATAGTAAGCAGTACGGTTGGTCACAATTTGATGCACAACCATCTCTACGCATCCACCAGATTTGAACAAGCTCGAGAAAATTATTCTCAACTGTTAAAGATTTTTTCGAAAGGTGACTTAGTTGCTTTTGTTGACTTGGTAGAGCAAGAAGCACTTAGCTTACACGCAATGATGTTAACTTCTTCACCCTCCTATCTCTTGATGCAACCCAACACCTTGCGCATCATTGAAGAGGTTAGAGCTTTTCGAAAAAAGTCAGGCCTACACCTTGCGTTCACCTTAGATGCTGGTGCGAACGTTCATTTGCTTTACCCAGATGCTGAAGCTGAAAAAACGCGAAGATTTATAGAGAACAATTTACGTCAATATTGCCAAGATAATGCATTGATTCATGATCGGATTGGTATGGGAATAAAAAATACGTAGATTTATATCGTGAAAGGTCCGTTGTTTTACGCTAAAATTTTACTCTTCGGAGAATATGGCATTATCAAAGATGCTAAAGGACTTTCTATTCCTTACAATTTTTACAAAGGCGCGCTCAAAATCACAGACACAGACACTGAGCAAGCCCGTCATTCGAATAACAAACTGAATGAATTTGCTGATTATCTCCAAGAATTGGACGCTGATTTGGTCAAATTTAATTTGAAACAGTTTCGTACAGATTTAGCAAACGGACTTTATTTTGATAGTAGTATTCCACAAGGGTATGGCATAGGAAGCAGTGGTGCTTTGGTAGCAGCGATTTACGACCGTTATGCACATGATAAAATCACAATACTAGAAAATCTAACACGTGACAAACTATTGTCATTAAAAAAGATTTTTGGTCAGATGGAATCCTTCTTTCATGGAAAATCATCTGGTCTTGACCCATTGAACAGCTTTTTGAGTCTTCCTATTTTGATTCACTCTAACGATAATCTTGAGCCTACGGGGATTCCATCTCAGCCTCAAAGTGGAAATGGCGCAGTCTTTTTACTGGATAGCGGGATGATGGGAGAAACCGCTCCAATGGTCAATAAATTCATGCAAAACATGGAGTCTCCTGTTTTTCGTAAAATGATTAAAGAACAGTTTATTTCTTACTCAGATAATTGCGTTGATCATTTTTTGAGTGGAGACATCAAATCATTGTTTGGAGACTTAAGGCGGCTTTCAAAGATCGTTTTGACTCATTTTAAACCGATGATCCCTAAAAAGTTCCATTCACTCTGGAAAAAAGGAATTGACACAAATGCATATTATTTAAAGCTTTGTGGATCTGGGGGTGGCGGATACATACTTGGCTTCACACAGGACATTGCCAAAGCTCAATCGGTGCTCAAAGAACACCGGTTAGAAGTCGTTTACACCTTCTAATACGTTTTATTTTGCTTTTCAAAAACCATCTCTTTGTAAAGCTAATCAGTTTGTTGTCGCTGATAAGAGGCCAAAATCTAATGGTATTGCTGGTTGCACAACTTCTTTCCTCAGCCTTTATTTTTGCATCAGTATCGAATCCTCTAGAAATATTTTTTGATCTTAACCTTTGGATGATTATACTAGCGACTTCCGTTTCGGTAGCGGCTGGATATATACTCAATGCATTTTTCGATCAAGAGAAAGATTTGATCAACCGTCCACATAAAACACTTCTCGAGCAAAATCTTTCAGAACGTACCAAGTTGATTAGTTACATTATTTTCAACGTTATTGCTTTACTTATCGCAAGTTATGTCTCTCAGCGTTCTGTCATTTTCTTTTGTGTTTATATTGGTAGTATGGCATTTTACTCCGCTTTTCTAAAACGATACCTATTTATGGGGAACCTTGGTTCTGCTACGTTAACTGTTTTGCCTTTTTTCGCCATCACGGTATATTATAAAAACTTTACGCTAGAGATTTTTACACTGGCAGCTTTTTTGATGTTATTACTTTCGATCAAAGAATTGATGAAAGACCTTTGTAATCTGAAAGGAGACCTCACTAATAATTATAAAACAATACCCACGGCTTTTGGTGAAAACATCACAAAATGGTTGATTACGTTGTTGATTACGTTTTGTCATGGTGTTGTTATACTTCTGTATTTCTTTTTCACTCTCAACAGTATGCTCTACTATTTCCTATTCAGTTTAATCCTTTTGCTCGTTTTCGGACTTTTTATATGGAGGTCTTCTATGAATAATCACATGGCAATGATTTTATTGGGTATTAAATTTCTCATTGTCTTAGGAATATTCTCTCTCCCTTTGTTGAGAATCCCAATGTAGTTGTCATACCTTTGCGGCATGAATAACAAAAAACAATCGAGGAAGAAGTCTGCCAGCAAAGACACAGTCCGTCTGAATAAGTACATCGCTCATGCAGGTATTTGTTCGCGTAGAGAAGCGGATATGCACATTGGTTTGGGCGTTGTTAAAGTCAATAACAAAGTGGTTACTGAACTCGGTTTTCAGGTAAAAGATGGCGATGTGGTTCATTTTGACGACAAACGAATCACGCCAGAAAAAAAGGCATATATATTGTTGAACAAGCCCAAAGGGTTTATTACCACAGCTAAAGATGAACGCGGTCGAAAAACAGTGATGGATCTTGTTGCCAAAGCCACCCCATCACGAATTGTACCTGTTGGACGCTTAGACCGCCCAACCACGGGTTTATTAATGTTTACAAATGATGGCGATTTAGCAAAGAAACTTACTCATCCATCCTCGATGGTGAAAAAGCTTTACCATGTAGTTCTTACCGCAAGTCTAAAACCGCATGATCTTGCAGAAATCAGAAGAGGTCTTACCTTGGATGATGGTCCTGTCAAAGTTGATCAAGTGAGTTATGTGCACGGAGCGAGTAAACGTGAAATTGGTCTGGAGATTCACTCTGGAAAAAACCGAATTGTTCGCCGTATCTTCGAACACCTTGGCTATGAGGTTGTTAGTCTTGATCGGGTGATGTTTGCGGGACTTACCAAGAAAGACTTACCACGAGGCACTTGGCGTCATTTGTCTTCGCAAGAGATTGGATTTTTAAAAATGTTTTAAAAAAAAACCCCAAGTTAGTTTACTAACTCGGGGTTGTGGCACCTCCAGTAATAAAACCATTAAATATTTTGCTGATTATCAGTTAGTTACAAAAGATATGGTACACATTGTGTACCACGACAAAATTCATATGTAAAAGTTAAATGATGAAGAGTACTATTTGGAAGAGTTAGAGAAAACTTTACCCTTGTAGTTCAGGACAAGAATTGTTGCAGATATGACAACCCATAGTGAACCTTCTAAAAAACTTTCGTAAATAAAAATATATTTAATTATTTGTTATACAATACATTAAGATACTGGTTTGATTCCAAAAAACTTAAAAATCACGAAAATAAAAAAACCCCAACTAATTGACTAACAAGTAGTTAAGGTGTTGTGGTACCTCCAGAAATAAAACCATCAAATATTTTATTGAAAATCAGTTAGTTACAAAAAATATGGTACACATTGTGTACCACTATAAAATTTACATGTAAAAGTTGATTATGAAAAGTACTTATTTGGAAGGGTTAGAGAAAACTTTACCCTTATAGTTCAAGATTAGAATTGTTATGGAAATGACTACCCATATTGTACCAGACAAAAAATCTCCTTCAAAAAAGATATCACTTAATCCATAAAGGAGGAAAAAAATACAATAGAAATACCAAAACCAAGTGTAGTATTTATTTTTGTTATAATGGGGAATTTTGTCCATATCTACTTGTTGGGTGATATAGTTTAATACAAAAACAAATAACATTATCAAACCGAATAATAAAACACTGAATAATACATTTTCCATATCATAAATTTAATGAAAAAAAGAGGAATTTTAAGGATGTGGGAGTGTGTACCACAAAAAAATATTTAATTACTTGATATACAATATATTAATGTACTGGTTCGATTCCCGAAAAGGATTAAAAATCATCAAAATAAAAAGACCCTAACTAATTGAATAACAAATAGTTAAGGTCTAGTGGTACCTCCAGGAATCGAACCAGGGACACAAGGATTTTCAGTCCTTTGCTCTACCAACTGAGCTAAGGTACCATGCTCTTTGGCATGTGCAAATATAAACCCCTTTAGAGAATAGACAAGGGACTATTAAAATTTCCAGTAAATTTGCTCTTCTGATCACATATATTGAACCTTACTATTGATATCGGAAACACGTACACCAAGCTCGGCTTCTTTCGAGGTCTAGCATTGGTAACAACCCTAAAATTCTCAAATTCAGAGCAAATAAACTGGCAATCGATTATTAGCCAAAACAAAGTAGAGAAATCGATTTTATCTCGGGTCAATAAAAAAGAAGAAAAATTTGATGAATTGCGTGCAAAGACTCAATTTATTGAAGCGAACCATAGCTTACAACTTCCATTTACGTCTGATTACAAGCCGTTTATAAGTTTGGGAATTGATCGAGTGGTTGCGCTTGCTGCCTCCACGAGTTTATACCCCAACCAGAATGTGTTGGTTATTGATGCAGGGAGTTGTATAACTTATGATCTCATCACACAAGACGCACATCACCTTGGAGGTTCTATTAGCCCCGGTATTGAAATGCGGTATCGTTCGATGTCTACTTTTACAGATCAATTGCCAAAGTTATCACTTGCAGAGATAGAAAGATTTGCACCTACAACTACGCAAGATGCCATGCACCATGGTGTGATTTCTGGAATTATTGCTGAAATCGATGCTTTTGTCCTTGAATATGGAAAGTTAGTTCCAAACTTTACCATAATTTTAACAGGCGGAGACGCTAGTTTCTTGTCTAACCGAGTAAAAAATGGCATATTAGCGGACGCAAATTTTTTAGCATTTGGTCTAAACATGTTGCTCGAAACGAATAAGTCATAATGATTCGCTTTTTTTTAATCACATTTTTATTCTGCGTAACTCTTTTGCAGGCCCAAAAAGGTACATTGTCTCCCTATTCTTTTTATGGACTAGGGGAAACAATCTTTGAAGGTACAGCAGACCAACGTGCTATGGGTGGATTGACATCTTACTCTGACAGTATTCACTTTAATGTTTCTTCACCAGCGACACTCGCAGATTTGAAGCTTGTAAACTACGGAATTGGTGCGAATTATTCTACACGCGACTTTACGTCCAATGAAAACACCACCAATAACGTCACTGCCTCCATTGATTACATGACGGTAGCTATTCCGACAAAACACTTTGGCTTTGGTTTTGGGTTGTTGCCAAAAACGGCCGTTGGCTACCGTTTAAATACAACCGACGAAGTCAATGATATTCCATTTGAATCCAACTATGAAGGAAGTGGAGGAATTAACCAAGTTTTTTTCTCTCTAGGATTTTCTCCGATAAACAATTGGGGAGTCGGCGCCGCGATATACTATAACTTTGGCACCATTATTCGTATTCATACACGTCAAGATGAAGGCGTTGACTTATTGTCTCAACTGGTTAATGAATCTGAAACAAGAGGTATAGAGTGGAATCTTTCGTCATTTTACAAAATTGACATGTCAGAGCGCTTACAGGTACAACTGCACTATTCCTATCAACCAAATGCGAACCTGACATCATTAAATAGTCGTTCAACTTCGACATTTAGTTCTCTTGGTGCTCAACGTGATTTTCAGGAACTAAATCTGGAACCTAGTGGTCTTGATAAAACGGAGACTGTTGTTCCTTCAAGACATTCTTTCGGTGCTGGGATTGGTGAAGAAAAAAAATGGTATTTGGGAGGTCAGTGGACAGAAAATGACGGACCGATTAAAAATACGTTCTATGCGACAGGAAAAGTGAATTACATAGCGGCATCAAAGCTTTCTGTTGGAGGATTTTTTATTCCCGAATACGATTCATTTTCAAACTATTGGAAACGCATCGTTTATCGATTTGGATACAATTCAAGCACCACTGGGATGGTGTTGAATGATGAAACGATCAAAAATAATGGCATAACCTTTGGAGTTGGATTACCTGTTGCGGGTTATTCAAATCTCAATATTGGGATAGAAGCGGGAAAGTTGGGAACTCAAGGAAGTTCACTGATTGAAGAAAACTATCTAAACATACGGGTTGGCTTTTCATTAAACGACCGCTGGTTTTTAAAACGTAAATACAATTAAAAATGAAACAATATTATATTTTATTTCTAATTTTAAGTTCATTAGCACCACTATCTGCTCAAGATACATCAGAGTGCCCTGCAAATCTTAGCATTTTCGCAGAGTTTGCAAAAGTTAAAAATTATGATTCTGCATACGCTCCATGGTTAGAGGTTAAAACTCATTGCCCAGATTTAAACGCTGCTACATACCTCTATGGTGAACGGATTTTGAGTCATAAAATTAAAACTGCAGAAGATAAATCAACTATTATCCCTGAGCTTATTTCTCTATACGATGACTGGCTTGCCTATTTTCCGTCGGACAGAAGAGGAAAAAGTCAGAAAGGGAAAATATTGGCGGCAAAAGCCCAGGCCATGTTTGATCATAATGCGGCACCTTTGAACGAAGTCTATGCGGTTTTTGACGAGGCATTTATTTCTGATATTGAAAGTTTCACAAACCCAAAAGGATTGTACAACTACTTTAAGACTTTGTATACCATGTATAAAAATGGTAGTGACAATGTAACGATGGATGTGCTTTTCTCTAAATATGAGGACGTCTCCGAAAAATTTGCTTACGAAAATCAGAAGCTTTCAAAAACACTTGACCGTATTATCAAAAAAGAAGATGCGGGTGAGCTGTTGTCTTCAAAAGATAAAAGAAGTAAAAAAGTTGCTGAAATTAACTCTCGTGCCAATTCAACCTACTCAAACAATCTAGATGCAATCATTTCTCAGGAAGCTTCATGTGACAATTTAATTCCGCTTTATCGATCAAATTTCGATGAAAATAAAATGAATGAAAAGTGGTTGAAGCGAGCAGCAAGCCGTATGGATGCTAAAGAATGTTCTGATGATCCTCTTTTTGTAGAACTTGTGGAAGCTTTACATGGGCTAAGTCCTTCTGCAGACTCAGCATACTATTTGGGAATTCTCAAGGATAAAGCTGGGAAATCTAGCGAAGCGATTGCTTTTTATGAAGAATCACTGACCATGGAGTCTGACTTATATAGAAAAGCAGACATTCTTTATAAAATTGCTACAAAACTCAAAAAACGTGGTTTGAAAAGTCAATCTCGAAAGTATGCACTCCGAGCGTTAGAAAATAAACCTTCAATGGGTAAAGCATATGTTTTAATTGCCAGTTTGTATGCATCTAGTGCAAATGACTGTGGGAATAACCAATTCGAAAAGCAAGCCGTTTATTGGTTGGCCTCTCAAACAGCTCGAAGAGCAGCAACCGTCGATCCGTCACTGAATAAGACAGCCCAAAAACTCGAAGCGAGTTATAGTGGAAGAGCGCCTTCAAAAACTGACATTTTTACACAAGGTAAAGCTGGCGAACAGATTCGTTTTGACTGTTGGATTAATGCTTCAGTGACAGTGCCAAATTTGTAGAGTTATGAGTGGTAGGGGACTCTTTGTTGCCTTAATCGTTTTGGCTTTCATAGGTTGTTCAGACAACTTTTCTGCTGTTCAGCAAATCAATAAATTTGATGAAATTCCAGTGGGCGTCACTGAAGACTTACATCTTATCTACTCCGATTCAGCACGTGTGGAAGCAGAGCTACTCGCCCCCATCAACGTTGATTACACCAACCTAAAATTCCCTTATTCAGAATTTCCCAAGGGACTGGATGCTACCTTATATGGCAGGAACGGCGAGGTCACTTTTGTGCACTCCGATTATGGGGTATATTATCCACGTACAGAAATCATTGATTTGCGCGGAAATGTTGTGATTTCAGACTCCACTGGAACAAAGCTAAATACAAATCAATTGTATTGGGATGCAGGACAAGAGTGGCTATTCACAGAAAAAAACTTTACATTTACGAATGATTCCTATGACTTGAGAGCAGTTAGGCTAGATGCCGATCGTTCATTTCGAAAGTTAATGACAGGAATTATAAGTGGCAATATTCAACTGGAAGACGAAGACCTATAAACATGAATCAGTTTCATAAGATTTCCGAAAAGCTCTACCTCATTTTTGGGCTTCTTTTTACGGCGAAAGCAATTTTTAATATTGAAAATATTGATCAGCAATTTTATATTTCCTGTATTTTAGGAGCTGCTGCCTTTGCGATGTTTTTCTTTCGCAGAAAGTATCGGAAGAAATTTGAAAAAAGAAGCCAATAGAATCAATGACCCCTGCGTTGCTTGTTATTGTTGGTTGCCTGATGCTATCGGCTTTTTTTTCTGGCATGGAGATCGCTTTTGTTTCTTCTAACAGAATTCGTTTGGCACTTCAGATCAAACAGCCAGGAATCGTATCCGTAGCACTTGCTAAGCTCACCAAAAACCCTTCAAAGTTCATAGCGACTACTTTAGTGGGGAATAACATCGCACTTGTGATTTATGGATTATTTATGGGTGAATTCCTTATCGCTCAACTTTATCCTGAGGCACTTGGAAACACAGACTTATCTCTTTCGATTGTTTTTGTACAAACTCTAATATCGGCAGTTGTGATATTGATTACGGCAGAATTCTTACCTAAGGTGTTTTTTCAGATTTATGCCAACGCTCTATTGCAATTTTTTGCACTCCCCACCGTTTTGTTTTACTATGTATTAAGTCCATTAACTAACGCTTTTTTATGGCTTTCCAACGTCATTCTTCGTAGAGTCTTTAAGACAAGTGACGACCATATCCCTACTGCTTTTTCTAGAGTAGATCTGGAGGAGTATGTAACCGAACATGTTGAATCAACTGAAAATGAAGACATCGAAAGTGAGGTTCAGATTTTTCACAATGCATTGGCGTTTACCAATAGAAAGGCGCGTGAGATTATGGTTCCCAGAGCCGAAATCACAGCAGTGGACCGCTATGTTTCCCCAAATGAACTTATTAATCTTTTTTCCAGTTCGGGATTTTCTAAAATCCTCGTTTATAAAGGAAACCTTGATAATGTAGTGGGCTATATACACGCTTTCGACTTATTTAGAAAACCCAGTAATATTCGTACGATTACCCACCCCGTTGAATTTGTCCCTGAGTCCATGTTTATTAAAGACATCCTTAGTCAACTGATCAAAAAGCGAAAAAGTATAGCCATCGTATTGGACGAGTATGGGGGAACGGCTGGGATGATCACTCTAGAGGACATTGTAGAAGAACTGTTTGGTGAAATCGAAGACGAACACGACAACATTGCCTTGATAGAACGCAAACTCGATTCAGGAACTTATTTATTTTCAGCCAGACTCGAGGTCGATTATTTAAACGATAAATACAAACTGAATCTTCATGAGAGCGATCAATATGAAACCTTAGGCGGCTATATTGTTCATCACACAGAAAACATACCTGATAAGGACCAAGTTGTGACAATCGGTGACTTTCAATTTGAGATTCAGAAAGTCACGGCAAGTAAAATAGAACTCATTAAAATTTTGGCAAAATAAAGTCAGTGTAATACATCTTTTTTTTCATCTAAAGAAATTGTATTTTAGCCTACGATCAAAAAATCATAACTCATGGCCATATTAGGTAAAATTCGAGAGAGATCCATTTTTTTAATCTTAGTCATTGGATTAGCATTATTTGCTTTTGTAATATCTGGTGTTTTCGATGGTGCTGGAACAATTAGTCAAGAGCCAGTTGCAGAAATAGGAGATGAAACGATATCTATCGAACAATATAGTCGACGTGTGGACGCTGTGGAACGCAACACAGGCATGAGCAATATAGAAGCTGTGAATGCGATATGGAATCAGATCGTTGGTGAGTATTCGTTCAAACAACGCAAAGCCGAACTCGGACTTGAAGTAGGCCGTTTTCATGTCGAAGATTTTATTGCGAATTCACCGGGTTATAAAGACGATGAGCGCTTTCAAAACGCAATTGGTGATTTTGACATCAATGCTTTTACAGATTTTATCATTGATAGTAAACGAAACAATCCAGAACTCTACAGCCAATGGCAGCAACAGGAAGTATCTATTCGAGACAACATCACTAAACAACTATACGAAAACATGGTGCGTTCGGGGATATATCACACACAATTTGATGGGGAGCAAGCCTATGGTTTGGAAAATAATAAAATCAGCATATCCTTTGTGAAGGTACCTTACAGTGCAATTCCAGACAGTTTGGTGACTATCACAGACCGAGAGATAAAAAATTATATTACCGAAAATGCAGAAAATTACCAACAAGAAGCAAGTCGCGAAATCCAATATGTTGTTTTTGAAGAAAACGCATCGGTAAATGATAATCTTGCAATAGAGAATGAATTAAAAAAATTACTTGAACCACAGCCCATTTTTAACGAAGCGAGTGGAGTAGAGGATAGCCTACCTTCTTTTGCTGAATCAACCGACGTTACTCAGTTTATCGCTGAGTATTCGGACGTTCCTTACACAGCTACATATCAAACCAAAGCACAGTTGGGCACCTATGCCAACACCTTATTTGAATTGAAAAAAGATGAGGTTTTTGGCCCATATAAAGATGGTAATTTGTTTAAGCTTTCACGCATGATGGACATTGACCGTGGCGGGTCGGTAAAAGCACGCCATATTCTAATTGCTTATGAAGGGTCTCAAAGTTCTTCGTCTGATGTAACGAGAATAAAAGCACAAGCACGAACTGAAGCATATCGAATTCAACGTTTGGCCAGAGCGAAAGATGCAGATTTTGCCAATCTTGCAAGAACATATTCAGACGGACCATCCAAAAGTCGAGGTGGAGATCTCGGTTTTTTCAAGCGTGGGGACATGGTAGAGGCATTCAATGATTTTGTCTTTTCAAAACGAATTGGAACAATAGGCGTTGTGGAAACAGCATACGGATTTCATGTCATCGAAGTCCAAGAAAAAGAAGATGTTGTGTTGGTTGCTTCTGTTGTTAAAAAAATTGTACCCTCTGAAGAAACTGGTAATGAAATATTCCGTGCTGCAGCAGAATTTGAAATTGAAACCAAAAGGAATGGGTTCACTTCTTCTGCGGAGTCATTGAGTTTAACCCCAAAAGTAGCTGCAAATCTTATGTTGATGGATGAGGGTGTTCCAGGACTGGGTGCACAGCGATCGATTGTTAAATGGACTTTCTCTAAAGAAACCAAGCTAAATGAAATCAAACGTTTTGATCTGACCAATGGTGGTTATGTTGTTGCTGAACTGACTGGTAAAAAAGATGCTGGCTTGTCACAAGTTTCGGACGTAGAAGCTGGTGTACGGCCTTTATTGTTGCAACAAAAAAAATATGAGCTACTTAACTCAAAATATTCAGTAGACCAGTCTTTATCTACGCTAGCTGAAGACTACGATCAAGTCATCAATACTTCTTCGGCATTAACTGCTTCCGCAGGGTCAATTGCAGGTGCAGGGAGTGAGCCATATGTAGTAGGCGTTGGTTTTTCACTGCCAATGAATTCCGTTTCTACCATTATTGAAGGAAAGCAAGGTGTTTTTGCACTTGAAGTAGATTTTATTGAAGAGGCAACACCATTGCTATCATACGATGGCTACACGAGTAACTTATCACAAATAACATTATCAAATTTACGCCTATTGATCGACGAGGTCATTCGTGATCAATATGATGTTGTAGATAACAGATTTGATTACTTTTAACGTAAAGGACTACGTTAAAATAAGTAAATTCCTACACGACAATTTTTTTATTTTCACTTATACAGTGATCATTATCGTCCTTATTTCTTCTTTTATTTGTTGATTGTCACATCGTCATCAATTTATTTAATGACATGTTATTTGGTAATGCAAACCATGATACAGAAGTTCATTTTTTTTCATTTTTAGTTTTTTAGTGTTGACGTTAAGTCTTAAGTTTTTTGAATTCTGTATTTCTTTTTTGCCCTAAATTCAATTTAGTTTTTAATGCCAAATCGAAGGGGCGATGATGTACCCGTTCACAAAGTTCGTGTTAGCGAAACGATTAAGAATGCATTTCAACTATATGATGGTATCAACAAACATGTTAATTCTAGGAATAACCACCACGTTCTGATTTACAAAGATTTACAAGGCGAATACAAGGAGGAAGTAGTGACTTTTTGGACTGCTGTTAAACGTAATCGTAAAGGGGAGAATGTTTATCAACTCCCCGAAGATGGACTGAAAATGATCACCTCATTACACATCAATGACTGCTTTCTAATGGGGCTTTCCGATAAAGAGTTTGCTAATTTAGATAAGTTATCACTCCGCTACATTATGGAACACTTGTATCGAGTTCAGCGTATATCTACAAAGTATTACGAATTCAGACAAGTGTATGATGCAACGATTTATGACACAGCCTTCCCTCGCTACATTCGGATTTTGAATTTTGGGTATAGAAAAACAGGATGGAAAACCTTTAACTCAAAAAAAGTACATATTTCTACATTGGGGAGAATACAAAAATATAATGAATTATGGAAAATTAAACAGCTCCAAGGGCAATCTTAGATAATAAGGAATGACACTACCAGTTTTGAATTTATTTCGTGAAGTTAAAATTTATTGTGATTTGATAAATTTTGGTAGTTAAAAAATTCTACAATATTGAAGAGTTCTTTTTTAAGTATAGTATTGTGATTTGATAAGAATTTTAGATTGCCAGGAGCTTTTTTTAGAAAAACATCCCTTTGTGTTTCCAAAAAATGTTGACAAAAAAGATAAGGTAAACCACCGCAAGAGAAAATTTTATAAAAGTGCCTGCTAGAAAACCAACCAAAGAGCCAAAGGCAGCCTTTACAGCGTGATTTATATCGTTGTTTTGAGTCAATTCACCAGCTAGAGCGCCCACGAAAGGACCGAGAATAATCCCAATAGGCCCAAAGAAGAGTCCTAGCATAAGCCCAATGGCAGATCCAATGGTGCCCATTCGTGTTCCGCCTAATTTTTTTGTCCCCCAAATGGGAAGAAAAAGATCGAGCAGGAAAACCACGATTGCAATAGCTAGCGTTGTTCCTAAAAAGGAAATATTCATTGGGACATATGTTGTGACATGAAGAACAAATAATCCTAACCAGCTACATATTGCACCTGGAATAATGGGGAGAAAACTACCTGCAACACCAAGAATGATGAGCAAAACACCACATAATAGGAGTAAAATATCCATATATTAATTTATACGAGCTAAATTAGCTAAGTAGCAGCATTGCACAAATGTTTACGTTATTTTTTTTGTACTTTTCGACACGAATGATAAGGGTGTTTTTTATCGGATTTTTGGTTCTTACAATTTCCTGTAAGCAAACAGATCAAGTGCGTAAGCCCGACACTTCCTGGCAATCTACAGATCAATCCCCCGTATTTCCGGGTTGTGAAGTCAAGGAAACAATTCCGGAGCAATGGATTTGTTTTCAGGATTCTGTTTTGCAAAGAGTTGAGGCATTTTTTGCTGAAAACCCCATTGAAAATGTGAACGACACTTTGGCATCTATTTTGTTGTATTTACGCGTCGATCATCATGGAACGATATTGCTCGAAAGCATTGAGGCAGCTCCTTCCTTTTCTGTTCGGGATGCTATGCAAAGTGTCATTGACAAACTCCCGAAAGTCAGTCCAGCAACCAAAACAAACTTGGGCGTGACCACACAAGTTCAATTTCGCGTCCCGATTCAGTTAAAAGTTCAAAAGCCATAATGAGTACAAAATCACCTTCTTCAAAGCGAATTATTTTGGGAGTTGACCCTGGAACGACAGTGATGGGGTATGGGCTTATTACCGTCGAAAAAAATAAGATGGAGCTTTTACATTTGGATGAGCTTGCTCTCAACACCAAAGAGAACCACTATCTAAGGCTGCATAAAATTTTTGAAAAAACCATGGAGATCATTGATCATTTTCATCCTGATGAAATGGCACTTGAAGCACCTTTTTTTGGGAAAAATGTACAATCCATGCTTAAGTTGGGAAGGGCACAAGGGGTAGCTATGGCTGCTGGTTTATCTCGTCAACTTCCTATTACAGAGTATTCGCCTCGAAAAATAAAGATGGCAATCACAGGAAATGGAAATGCCTCCAAAGAACAAGTGGCTAAAATGTTACAGCAAATGGTAAAGCTAAAAACTCTACCCAAAAACTTGGATGCAACAGATGGCCTCGCTGCTGCGGTTTGCCACTTTTTCAACCCTGTTCAAGAGCCCAATAAAAGTTACTCAGGTTGGAGTTCGTTTGTTAAGCAAGAAGCGCATCGCGTAAAAAAATAGGCATGTCAGGAATTTATCTTCATATTCCTTTTTGTAAAAAAGCCTGTCATTATTGCAACTTTCATTTTTCGACATCGATGCGACATGCAGATAAAATGATCGTTGCCATACATGCCGAATTGCAATTACGAAAAAAGGAAGCCCAACGTCCTGTTGAAACCATTTATTTTGGTGGAGGTACCCCGTCGGTACTTTCAAAGGAGCATATCGTCGGCATGCTAGACCAAGTGCATCAGCATTATGATGTCATTCAAAGTCCAGAGATTACGTTAGAAGCGAACCCCGACGATTTGACTTTGGAGTATATGCAAGCACTTCAAGAGGCGGGTATTAATCGACTGTCGATTGGAATACAATCTTTTCATGATAGCGAGCTAAAACTAATGAACCGCGCACACAATGCCAGTCAAGCCCTATCTTCTGTAACGCTTGCGAAAAAAGAATTTGACAATGTTTCGATTGATCTTCTTTTTGGAAATCCAAACACCACCTTAGACGATTGGAAACGAAATCTTGACCATGCACTCCAACTTGAGGTGCCACATATTTCATCTTATGCTCTCACGCTAGAACCCAAAACAGCGCTTGAGCGTTTTGTGGATAAGGGTGTGGTTTCTCTTCTTGACGAAAACGTGGTGGAGGCGCAATTTCACCATTTGGTTGATACCCTGACACAGGCGGGTTATGACCATTACGAGTTATCGAGTTTTGGCAAACCGGGTTATCATTCCCAAAACAACACGGGCTATTGGCAAGGCAAGACCTATTTGGGAATTGGTCCCTCTGCGCACGGTTTTGATGGGAATCAGCGATATTGGAATGTGAGTAACAATGCCAGTTATATGCAGCAGATCACAAAGGGGGAGTTGCCACAAACGATTGAAAAGCTAAGTGTTGTTGATATCTTCAACGAATCCATTATGATCGGACTTCGGGCATCATGGGGTGTGTCGCTGCAAGCAATGGAAAACAAATTGGGATTACGATATCGCCAGCATTTGGAAGACCAAGCCAAACGTTTTATGGATGAGGGTCTTCTTCATATCGAAAACAATGCCCTAAAAACTACACGAAAAGGCGCATTTTTAGCCGACGGGATTTCTGCAGAGTTGTTTCTTATCGATTGGCTTGGTGCATCGCCGTAAAGTGTTTGTAAAAGTGCGGAATGGTTTCGATCCCTTTCAAAAAGTTAAACACTCCAAAATGCTCGTTGGGAGAGTGAATGGCGTCGCTGTCGAGTCCAAAGCCCATCAGTACCGTTTTGCTTTGTAGGGTGTCTTCAAATAGGGCAACAATGGGAATACTTCCTCCATCACGAACAGGGATGGGTGCTTTGCCAAAGGTTTCGACATAGGCCTTTGAAGCTGCTTGAAACTCCAGTCCGTCGGGGTGCATTACGTATGCCTCACCGCCGTGATGCGGTGTGATTTTTACCGTCACCCCTTTGGGAGCGATGGACACAAAATGATCCATAAACAGTTTGGTGATTTCTTCTGATTTTTGATTTGGCACTAATCGCATAGAGATTTTGGCATAGGCCTTTGATGCGATGACCGTTTTTGCGCCTTCACCTGTATAACCACCCCAAATCCCGTTGATGTCTAGGGTAGGGCGAATCGATTTTCGCTCGAGAGTAGAAAAGCCCTTTTCTCCATAAACGGACTCGATATCAAGTGCGTTTTGATAGCTTTCTAGCGAGAATGGAATCTTTTTAAATTGTTCACGTTCGCCAGCGCTTAGCTCTTCCACTTTAATATAAAAACCGGGAATAGTCACTCGGTTGTTCTCATCGTGTAGAGAAGTAATCATTTTGGCTAGGATATTGATCGGATTGGCAACTGCTCCGCCATAGAGGCCTGAGTGCAAGTCGCGATTTGGACCTGTGACTTCGACTTCCACATAGCTCATCCCGCGAAGACCTGTGGTGATAGAAGGGATATCGTTCGCCAGCATACCTGTGTCAGAAATTAAGATCACATCATTGGCGAGTTTGTCGGAGTTTTCACGAACAAAGGTTTCGAGGTTATCACTACCGACTTCTTCCTCACCCTCGATCATAAACTTGACATTACAAGGAATGCCACCATTTTGTTCCATTACTTCAAGGGCTTTGATGTGCATAAACATTTGCCCTTTGTCATCGCAAGCACCACGAGCAAAAATGGCTCCTTCGGGATGGAGGTCTGTTTTGCGAATTGTTGGCTCAAAAGGTGGAGTCTCCCATAGGTCTAGCGGGTCGGGGGGTTGCACGTCATAGTGTCCATAAACTAAAACAGTTGGCAAATTTGAGTCGATGATTTTCTCGCCATAGACAATGGGGTAGCCAGCTGTTGGACAAAGTTCGGTGTGCGTACATCCCGCTGCCTGCAATGCATCAACTACGGCTAGTGCAGCAGTTTGCATATGGGGCGCACAGCTCGAATCGGCGCTAATGGAGGGTATACGAATGAGCGAAAATAGCTCTTCAAGGAAGCGATTTTTATTTTTTTCGATGTAGGTGGCTTGTGATGACATAAAATTACATTGTATACGAAGATATCGTTTAATTTACAGACTAAAAATCCCTAAATGTGTTTATATTTGCACCCATCACCATTCGCGGGTGTGGTGAAATTGGTAGACACGCTAGATTTAGGATCTAGTGCTTCACGGCGTGGGGGTTCGAGTCCCTTCACCCGCACACAAAAAAACCTCAACATATTGTTGAGGTTTTTTTTATTTTACATTAGGACGAATAATCACTTTACCGCTTATTCGCCTTTGCGATATAATCGTCAAGAGCTTTGGTCATTGACGGGTTGGTTGGGGTAGGTGCAAGTATATCAACGCGTAGCTCCGCTTTTTCAGCGGCTTTAACGGTGCTGTTTCCAAATACTGCAATACGCGTATCGTTTTGTTTAAAGTCAGGGAAGTTGTGAAACAACGACTCAATTCCAGAGGGGCTAAAAAACACTAAAATATCGTAATAGACATTGCGTAAATCAGAGAGGTCACTAATCACGGTATTGTAGAACACACCTTTTGTCCAATTCACACCCAACTTGTCAAGCGCAGTAGGGACGGCAGGTTTGAGCACGTCTGTACAAGGAAGCAAATATTTTTCTTCTTTGTATTTGTTCATGATTTCAACAAGATCAGTGAAAGTACGCGTACCAACATAAACCTTTCGCTTGCGATAAACCACATATTTTTGAAGATAATATGCAACGGCTTCGGACTGACAAAAGTATTTGAGTGTATTTGGAATGGGGTAGCGCATTTCTTCTGCGAGTCTAAAAAAGTGATCAACAGCGTTTCGGCTCGTCAAAATGATCGCAGTAAACGTAGAAAGGTCTATTTTTTGTTTTCGAACTTCTCTTGCTGCAACGCCTTCAACATGGATAAATGGTCTGAAGTCAATAGCCACTTTCCGTTTTTCAATAAGCTGGTTGTACGGAGAGTTCTCAATGATTGGTTCTGGTTGTGAAACAAGTATAGTTTTTACTTTCATAACACGTTATTTATTGTCCACTGATTAGCTAGATCGAAGGCAATCCACAAGGGGATAATTTCGAGGGCGCAAATATACAAAATAAATAACAGAAATTTCTTTCGAATTAGGGGTGAATATGAGGCGGCATAAGATTGATATCCAAACAAATAATAAAGGATGTAGATAAAACCAACGATGCTCCAGTAGATAAGAATTTGTAAGTGTTGATAACTACCAAATAGGAGAAAGATAAACAGAACAAAAGCGGCTTTTGATTTGAGTAAAGCTCGTCGAGAAATCACTTGAAGGAACAATCGGATTGACTTCCACAACAGCCCTGTTATGACTTCAAGCAACAAACGGATAGTAGTGTAGGCGAGCCAAACGGAAAAAATAAAATAAATTGAAATGTTATGTCCTGCTAGGACGCCCGATTCCTTAGTAAGCAAGAAAACAAAAAAACTAAATGTGAGTCCGCGAAACAAAAAGGTTAAGAGATTTTGAACTTTGATTTTCTCAACAGGCGCTAGGATTTTCTTGGAGTACGAAATGTCGCTGCGTCCGATGCCCACGATTTTAAAAAACTCTTTACTGTCTGAAAGTTTGATGAGCAACAAAAGGCATACCAGCAAGATGAGATACCACATATACCATAGATCATCGGGAAGAGTACGAAAAATGAATTCGTTCATTCTGCAAAAGTATAAAATGGTAAGTAAACAAGACCTTTGAATTCCCTACTTTTGTATCTAGTATGTCATGAGAAAAAGTCTAGTTATCATTCCGACTTATAACGAAGCAGAGAACATTGAGCAAATGATCGCTGCTATCATGCAATTAAAGCAACCCTTTGATCTTTTGGTGATTGATGATAATTCACCAGACGGAACGGCAAACCTTACAAAAGCACTTCTTTCTACACACAAAGACCGCTTGTTTTTGATTGTGCGTCCCACTAAAGAAGGGTTAGGACCAGCGTACTTGGAGGCATTTCGTTGGGCGCTAGACCGTGATTATGACTACATTTTTGAAATGGATGCTGATTTTTCGCACAACCCAATGGATTTGATCAATTTGCAAAAAGAGTTAATAAATAACAAAACAGATGTTGTTATTGGCTCTCGTTATGTTCGTGGAATTCAGGTGGTCAACTGGCCACTTTCGCGTATTTTACTCTCCTATTTTGCATCGTTGTATGTTCGTATTATTACTGGCTTACCCGTCAAAGATACCACCGCTGGTTTTGTGGGCTACAGCAAACAAGTATTACAATCAATAGATCAAAATCAAATTCGCTTTTCGGGTTATGCATTTCAGATTGAGCTGAAATTTAAAGCGTGGATCAATGGGTTTCGACTGAAGGAAATACCGATTGTTTTTACAGATCGTGTGAGAGGTTCTTCAAAAATGAACAGCTCCATTGTAAGTGAAGCGATTTTTGGAATACTTTTGATGAAGATAAAAAGTTGGTATGCCAAATAATCAAACTACACTGATTCGCAATGCGCAAGTTGTGAATGAAGGAAAAACCCAAACCCTTGATGTTCTTCTTGAAAGAACACGTATTTCAAAAATAGATACGCACATCAATCAAGATGCTGATTTCGAAATTGATGCAACTGGAAAGTTTCTGTTTCCGGGGCTCATAGACGATCAGGTGCACTTTCGTGAGCCAGGGCTTACACACAAAGGAACGATTGAATCAGAAAGTAGAGCGGCAGTTGCAGGAGGGATCACCACCTTTTTTGAAATGCCAAACACCAACCCGCAAACAACAACATGGTCTGCGTTTGAGAAAAAAATAGAAAGAGCAACTGAAACGTCTTGGGCAAATTTTGGATTTATGTTTGGAGGCACAAACGACAACCTCGCCGAAGTCTTAGCGGTTGACCCCAAGCGTGTACCTGGCATAAAACTTTTTCTTGGATCTTCTACGGGGAATATGTTGGTGGATCGCCCTGCGGTTTTACGTGAGATTTTTTCAAACACCAAACTGCCCATTTCCGTTCATTGCGAAGACGAAGGAACAATACAGCAAAACCTGGCTGAATTCAAAGAAAAATACGGAGACGATATTCCGATGTCTTGCCATCCCTTGATTCGCTCTGAGGAGGCTTGCTATATATCGTCTTCGACAGCGATAACACTTGCCAAAGAAACAGGAGCTCGACTCCATGTATTTCACCTCTCCACAGCAAAAGAGACTCAATTGTTTGACAGTAACCCTTTGGTAGAAGCGAAACAAGTGACCGCAGAAGTTTGCATCCATCATTTGTGGTTTAGTGATAATGACTATACACAAAAAGGAAGTTTTATCAAATGGAACCCTGCAGTAAAAAAGACTGCTGACCGCGAAGGACTTTGGGAAGCTCTAAACGATGATCGGATTGATTTGATCGCCACCGACCATGCTCCTCATACCTTGAGTGAAAAAACAAACCCTTACACCAAAGCACCCTCTGGAGGCCCTATGGTTCAGCATGCTCTTTCTGTGCTTTTGGAATGTCATTTGCAAGGAAAAATAACGATGGAAAAAATCGTTCAAAAAATGGCTCATAACCCAGCCAAACTCTTTGATATTGATCGTAGAGGCTATATTCGCGAAGGTTATTTTGCAGACTTGATACTTATCGACATGGACGCTCCTTACACTGTTGACAAGGAAAATGTGTGGTATAAATGCGGGTGGTCTCCATTGGAAGGGCAAACATTCCAAGCTCAGGTTACACATACCTTTGTCAATGGAGCATTGACCTACGAAAACGGAAAATTTTCAAATCATAATGCAGCAATGCCCGTAGAATTTATAAGATGAAAAAAAGCATATACTTTTTGTTTATTTTGCTTATTTCTTGTTCAGATGTAGATAAAGACCGTCCTGCCAATTTGATTGGCGAAGAACAAATGGCACAACTGATCTTTGAACTTTCGATTATTGACGCAAGTCAGGGATTTGTTCCTGAAAAAAGCAAAAAACAAGTAAGAGTTCACAGTGCATCATTCTATGCCTACCACGAGATTGATAGCTTGCAATTTAATTTGAGTAGTGCTTATTACGCAAAACACCCTAAGCAATACTTACGAATCGTGAACCGTTCAAAACTGCTTCTGGAAGAGCTAGAAAAAGAACAAGCAAAGCAAGAAGAAAAAAAAATGATGGTTGAAAAAGATTCTCTGCCATCAGAAAAAAAGGATAAGAACAATAGATTGAACGAAAACAAATGATGCTCTTTTATTTTTAAAAGGAGAGTATATATTTGTGTAACATGTAACAGATGATAAAGAATTTTGTAGCGGAACTTCAATGGCGAGGAATGATTCACGACATCATGCCAGATACTGAAAAAGTATTAAACGAAAAATCGACTGCTGGCTATATCGGTTTTGATCCAACAGCAGATTCCTTACATATTGGAAGTTTGGTTCAGATTGTGATTTTGATGCATTTTCAACGCGCTGGACATCAGCCGATAGCCCTTGTCGGAGGTGCTACGGGAATGATTGGAGATCCATCGGGCAAATCACAAGAACGCAATTTGCTTGACAATGCTACGCTTGACAAAAACATCAATGGTATAAAGAATCAACTCAGTCGCTTTCTGGATTTTGACCAAAGTTCTCCAAATGCTGCCAAACTGGTCAATAATTTTGATTGGATGTCAAAATTTTCACTCATCGAATTTGTGCGCGACGTCGGAAAACATCTATCTGTAAATTATATGATGGCCAAAGATTCTGTGAAAAAACGACTTGGTTCCGATGCCAAAGAGGGGATGTCTTTTACCGAATTCAGCTATCAATTGATTCAGGGCTATGACTTTTTACATCTTTACCAACATCACAACTGCTTGTTGCAAATGGGTGGAAGTGATCAATGGGGAAACATCACAACAGGGACAGAATTGGTGCGTCGAAAGGCGGGTGGAAAGGCGTATGCGATTACATGTCCATTGATAACCAAAGCGGATGGGACGAAATTTGGAAAAACAGAAGGGGGCAATGTGTGGCTCGATAAAACAAAGACATCTCCCTATAAATTTTATCAATACTGGCTGAACACCTCTGATGAAGATGCCGAGAGATATATAAAGATTTTCACTTTTTTAGAAGAGGAAGAAATTTTGTCGTTGATCATATCACACAAAGAAATGCCGCATCAACGCCAACTCCAAAGGACGCTGGCCGACCAAGTCACACGTATGGTTCACTCGGAGGAAGAACGAAAGCTGGCTGTGCAAGCGTCTGAAATTCTTTTTGGCAAAGCAACTTCTGCAGCGCTTAAGGATTTAGACGAAGCAACCTTCTTAGATGTTTTTGAAGGAGTGCCACAAGCGAATCTTGATAAAGTCATGTTGGAAAAGGGGATTTCTGCCATTGATTTGCTAGCGACATCAACAGGTTTTTTGACTTCAAACGGTGAGGCAAGAAGAGCACTTAAAGAAAACTCTATTGCTGTAAACAAAGAGAAAATAAATGATACTTATCAGGCAAAAGTATCCGACTTGATTTGTGATAGATACCTCTTACTTCAGCGAGGCAAGAAAAATTATTTTTTGGTCGTTTTTAACTAACCATCAAATTACAGCCGCGGACATCGGCAGAATCGTACCTTCCTAGGACTTTAAAAGAGCCATCAGGATAAACAGTTCCCAAATCGTCTGTGGCAATAAAAGCACAAGAATTTTTATTGGCCAGGTCAATGATATTTAGACACCCGGTTCCTGCCTCTTTTACATCATAGGGGTCGTTTGGGTTCCGAACTAATACTTTCATCCACTCAGGAGACCTGAAAAGACCATTTTTTTTGGCATATGCCTGCGATAACAATTCTGTCATTCCATACTCTGAGTGCACAGTCTGAACACCTAGCTTGTGTTTTAGAAACAAATGGAGTTCTTCGCGAATGAGTTCTTTACGTCTCCCCTTCATGCCGCCTGTTTCTATCACAACGGTTTGTGGAAGTGAACAAGAAAATTGTTCGGCAAAATCCATCAAGGCGAAACTCACGCCAATCAACAATGTTTTTTTGTTTTGCTTCGCTCTTTGAACGAGTAACTGGTGTAACGAATCGAATTGGTCTAAATAAAAACCGCTATACTGATTTTTTGACAACTCGATCAACTTTTGTACCATATAGACCAGTGATGAATTTGGACGTTCCAGATATCCAGGCAGAAGGCCAATGACTGCATATTGACTTGGATCGCCATAAAAATGAGTAAAGCAAGTCGTAAAGCTTTGCTCGTAAAGTTTTATATCATTGACAAAGTGTGAGCTAGTCTGACCGCCAGTCCCACTGCTTTCAAAAACATGCGCATAATCATTTGTTTCAGATTGAACACGATGTGTTTTAAAACAAGAAATAGGTAGATATGGAATGGTTTCGATATTGTTACACTCGGCAGGATGACGGGATGTCAAATCACAAAAAGAACGAAAGATCGGATTTGTTTCAAACTGGAAAGCGTACAAGCCCAGTGCTTGTTTGGTAAATTGCTCCGAAGACTGGAAAAATGACGGCATCACTTTAAATAATATTCAAAGTTACATTTTTAACTTTTAGATAAAGTTTAAAACAACATTTGCTTATAATTTTTTTTACATTTGGTTTTTAACTTTGCAATGAAAAAAAATCATATTAAGGTTTTACTGGTAGATGACGAGACAGACATCTTAGAATTTATCGGTTACAATCTTACAAGTGAAGGTTATCAAGTCTTTACAGCAAAAGATGGAGAAGAAGCCATTAAAATCACCAAAAAAGAATCGCCACACCTAGTTTTGCTCGATGTGATGATGCCGAAAATGGATGGAATAGAGGCTTGTGAACATTTGCGAAAACTACCTTTAGGTAATCAATTAATTATTGTTTTTCTCACTGCTCGAAGTGAAGATTATTCTCAAGTTGCCGGTTTAGAAGCAGGAGCTGATGACTATATTACTAAACCCGTAAAAATCAAGTTGCTTGTAAGTAAGGTCAAATCGTTACTTCGCCGTGTGAATGAAGGATCTGCTGACTCTCCTCTAATCGAGGCTGGCAAACTGACTGTCAACAGAGATGAGTATAAGATCACCTACGATGGAGAAGAAAAGATTTTACCAAGAAAAGAATTTGAGTTGTTATCACTTTTGGCAAGTAAGCCAAATAAAGTCTTTGAGCGTAATATTATATTAGATCGTGTTTGGGGAAACGAAGTCATTGTTGGAGGACGAACCATTGATGTTCACATGCGTAAGCTCAGAGAAAAAATAGGCGATCGTCATTTCAAGACTGTAAAAGGAGTCGGCTACAAGTACGTCATCTAAAATCGATTTTTGTGTTGATTAAAAAAAGAAAATACATTGCGTTCACATTTTCTGTAATGTGTTTCTTATCCGTACTTTTTTCGAATGCACTACTTGTGTATTTTGTGCTCGAACAAGACCCTTTGCAGATAAAATTTTTATTACTGCCTATTGGTTTTGGCTTGCCTCTTAGTATCATCGTTTATGTTTGGTTGAATAGACAAGTCAATCGTTTTTTTTACAGCTATTTAAAGCAGTTGTATACAGACTTGATACCAGACGACACGGCGACAAACAATTGGGATATCGTGGATATGAATGCACTAGTTGATCAAGTGCAACAAATCGTCTCAAAGCGCAAATTAGAAATTGATGCCTTAAAAGATCAAGATGCCTTTCGAAAAGAATTTTTGGGTAATATAGCTCACGAATTGAAAACGCCTCTGTTTACCGTCCAAGGTTATGTTTCGACCCTTCTCGATGGTGCTCTTCTTGATGATAAAGTAAATAAGAAATACCTGAATCGTGCAAATAAAGGCGTGGATCGTCTCATTTATATTGTTAAAGATTTAGATTTGCTCACACAATTAGAAACTGGTCAAACAGAGCTTGTTTTTTCCAAATTCGATATCGTAGACCACGTTCGAAATGTGTTTGAGCTTCTCGAAATGCGAGCATCAAAAGCTAATATTGCACTCGAGTTTGACAAAGATTACTCAGAACCGATTTATGTACACGCAGACGAGGAACGAATTCAGCAAGTTCTTACTAATTTGATTGTAAACGCCGTTAAATACGGCAAGAATAAGGGAACTACTGAAATTCGCTTTGAGGAGGTTGATAATGGAAAGTTAATGGTACATATTGCGGATAACGGCGATGGAATTGCAACCGAGCATCTTCCTCGATTATTTGAGCGTTTTTATCGTGTCGATAAAAGCGGGAGTCGTAAACAAGGAGGATCTGGCCTAGGTCTTTCTATTGTCAAGCATATCATGGAAGCACATCAGCAAGATCTTTTTGTTGAAAGTCAACCGCAAATCGGGTCTCAATTTTCTTTTTCTTTGGAAAAAGCAACCCCCATTGATCAAAAAACAACAATATCGAATGGGGAGTAAAAACAAACTAAAACGTTTCAATGAAAACGAAGCTTTTCCCAACGTAGTCCAGCCTACGAGAGAGTCCTTAATTGAAGAGTCTTTTGCTCACAAAGGAAATTGGCATTTGTTTTTTAATAATTCAAATCCGATAGTAGTGGAGTTGGGCTGTGGAAAGGGTGAATACACGGTTGCATTGGCAAAGCAACATCCAGATTGTAATTATATCGGAATCGATATAAAAGGTGCGCGCTTTTGGCGTGGTGCGAAAACTGCTCTCGAAGAAAAATTGACTAATGTTGTTTTTATTAGAACCCAAATCGAATTGATCAATCATGTTTTTGCCGAAAACGAAGTGTCTGAAATTTGGTTGACTTTTCCAGACCCGCAATTGAAGTTTAAACGAACAAAACACAGACTGACCAACCCTGATTTTCTCGCTAAATATCAAGCTGTTTTGTCTCCTAAAGGGATTGTGCATTTAAAAACAGACAGTTCTTTTTTACACGGCTATACCTTAGGTGTTCTAGACGGTATGAATATCACACCCCAGATGTCGCATCACGATGTATATAGCTATGTTCATGCTCCCGAAGATGTCGTATCCATTCAAACATTCTATGAACAACAGTATTTAGCACAACAAATTCCTATTACGTACTTGAGATTTGGTTATGAAAAACAAAGCAACTGAATCCGATTTTTTTCTCCGCGTTTATGATGTTGTCCGTCAAATTCCTGATAGAAGAGTGTGCAGCTATGGTGCTATTGCTGCCCATTTGGGCATGCCCCGGTCTGCCCGTATGGTGGGTTGGGCAATGAATGCGGCCCATTCAAAACCTGATGTACCAGCCCATCGAGTTGTCAACCGTAACGGGATGCTCACTGGAAAACATCACTTTGGTGGGCCTAGAGTAATGCAACAACTTTTAGAAAACGAAGGCCACCATATTGAAAACGACCAAATTCTCAATTTTAAAAATTCTTTTTGGGATCCATCAAATCCTGTGTAAGTTGTTGGGTTTGTTTTATATTTGTAATTTAGAATCATTTTAAAAAAGATCATTTGAAGAAAGCCGAAATGGAAGCGCTTATAAAAGCCATAACCCTCCCAGGTTCTAAACAAACACTTGGAGAATTAAATGCTTTGAAAAACACGCAAATAATTGGTAATGAGGTCGTTGTTGACCTTGTTTTGTCAAGCCCTAGTCTTCAAGCACGTAAAAAGACAGAAGCATTGGTGGTTTCTGCTTTACAGAATCAATTGGATGACACATTTAATATTCAAGTCCAATCAAAGCAACAACCAACTGCTCAAGCACCTTCCCAACCCAATTTGATTAAAGGAAAATCGATTGATGGCATTCAAAACATTATTGCGGTTGCTTCAGGAAAGGGCGGTGTTGGCAAATCCACGGTGACTGCAAACATAGCTGTTACACTCTCTGAAATGGGCTTCAAGGTCGGTGTTTTAGACGCAGACATTTATGGGCCTTCAATGCCTTTGATGTTTGATGTGACTTATGAGCGTCCATTATCTGTACAAGTCGATGGAAAATCAAAGATGAAGCCTGTGACTAATTACGGAGTTCAATTGCTGTCGATTGGATTTTTTACAAAACCTGACCAGGCTGTTATTTGGCGTGGTCCAATGGCTTCCAAAGCACTCAATCAAATGATATTTGATGCGGATTGGGGAGAGCTCGATTTTTTACTGATCGATTTACCTCCTGGCACAGGAGATATTCATTTAAGCATTTTACAAGCTTTGCCGGTGACAGGAGCTGTAGTGGTAAGTACCCCGCAAACCGTTGCGCTCGCTGACGCAAGAAAGGGCGTTGCGATGTTTCAACAAGATTCTATTCAAGTACCTGTCTTAGGGATTGTTGAGAATATGTCCTATTTTACGCCCGACGAACTACCTGACAATAAGTATTATATTTTTGGTAAAGACGGCGCAAAATATCTAGCAGAAGATTTAAAAACTCCTTTTTTGGGAGGATTACCACTTGTACAAGGTGTTCGGGAAGCAGGTGATGTTGGGCGTCCAGTAGCACTACAGGGGGGAGTGCTTGCTTCAGTGTTTACAGATATAACACAGTCTTTGGTCACTGAATTGGTGCAACGAAACAAGGATTTACCTCCAACCGAAGTAGTGAAAATAACCACAATGGCCGGATGCTCGGCAGTTTCAAAAACAAATTAGCATGGTAGAAGTTAAAGAACAAGTAGAACAAGCCTTAGAGGAAATTCGACCATTTTTGGTCAATGACGGTGGAAATATTTCTTTAGTTGCGATTGAGGGTGATACAGTCATTGTAGAGCTCGAAGGGAATTGTATTTCTTGCGCGGTTAACCAAATGACTCTACAACTAGGTGTTGAGACAACCATAAAAAAGTATGCTCCCCAGATTAAAAAGGTGGTTAAAGTAAATTAGCTTTTCCCAATGAGCGCATATCTGCTTCTAGGACCTGAAACAAGCTATGACTCAAACGAACCCTATGCATTGAAAAGGGTAAGTAGAGGCGGTAGTTTTTTATGTCACGACAGCTATTGTTGGGGTTACCGAAACAGTATGCGAATGAAAACCACGCCGGCAACGGTAAGTATGCATATCCGAAGGCTTTAGATTTTCAATGAAAAACAAGGAATGTAGAACCAGTAAATTGAACATTCTATTCGACTTAACTAGTTCTTTTTCAAAAACTTACGACACTAAAAAAGAAAAGACCCAAACACAAAAAGTGTTTGGGTCTCATTTAGTAGATAACTCTATTGAAATATCGAACATCAGTTTAACTCCAAGAGATTTTTTAAACACATTAAAAGTGATTAATCTTATTTTGGAAGATGATTGTTGATCATGATTTAAACTTTACTATTAATCAACCTTGTTAAGATAGGATTCAATTGATTTTGCAGTATCCAAAACAGTCTTTTTAAAGGGTATGGGATTCCAATCAAATGTTTTCATTGTCAAGGATACATCACCATTATATGTTTTGCCAATAAAAGATCTCATACTTTTTGCTTCTCTATCAAAATTACCAATAAAATTTAGTAAAAAGTTTGGAGCTAATCTTGTACTTACTTTATCATACCCATTGGATTTAAGTATTTTTGCCACCTCCTGAAAAGCGAAAGGTTCTTCAGTTGTAACAATAAATCTTTTTCCGTTTGCTTTTTTATTTTCAAGAGCCAGTGCATGAATTTTAGCAATATCTCGAACATCAGACATGTTAATTGCAGCTTGTGGAACCATTGGCATTTTTCCTGACATCATTTGCTTAAACATACCCATTGAAGCTCCTGATAAATCACCCGTAAGAGTTGGACCAAAAACAGGCCCTGGATTCACAACTGAAAGTTCCATTGGTGTAGCATCAGTTTGAGCATTAATAAAGTCCCAAGCAGCACGCTCTGCCAAGGTTTTACTTTTTGCATATGCCGAAACATTTTTCGCTTTTACGTTTGTCCATGATTCCGAATCGACATTGATAGATTTATCAGCATTTTCTAACATAGAAACCATTGATGAAGTTAAAACAACCCTTTTAATACCTGCACTTTTAGCAGCATTTAGTGCTCTCATTGTACCGTCGACTGCAGGTCTTATGTATTCATTTTCATCTTTTGGCTCGATATTGATAAATGGAGAGGCTACATGCATTACAAACTCACACCCCTTCATTGCATCATCCCAACCATCATCTTTTAGTAGATCCAACTCACAAAACTCTAAATTGTCTTTTGGGTCTATCTCTTTTTTAATTGCGTCAATAACCTTTTGAGATTTTGACAAACTTCTAAGGGATCCACGGACTGAATATCCATTTTTCAATAATTCCACGGCACAGTGATTCCCAATATAACCAGATATCCCTGTTAACAATACTTTTTTATTCATATAATTGATTATTTATTATTACTTTTGATTCGATAGCAAAAATATTAAAATTACTATTGTTTTAATAGTAAAAATTATATTTTTATAATTATGTCAATTTTAGATAGGTTTTTTAGGTGTAATTGTCCTGTAACTTCAGCATTAGATATTGTTGGAGACAAATGGACGCTTGTTATTATAAAGTTGATGCTATTAGAACAAAAAAAAACATTTAAAGAGTTCTCCGAAAGCGATGAATCAATTGCACCAAGTATTTTATCTAATAGGTTAAAAAAACTTGAAAAAATAGGATTTATAGTCAAACAAAAATTGCCTGACAACCAAAAAACTAATCACTATTTTCTAACTGAAAAAGGACTTTCGTTAACTCCGGTTATAATAGAGTTGGCCTTGTGGAGCCATCACAATATTAAACCTGTCGATAATCAAGACATATCAAATGTTAAAGATAAAAATGAATTACACCTGGCAATCATTGAAAGATATAAATCAAAAACGGTTACACTATAATAGTATAACCGTTTTATTGTTTTAGTAGATAACTCTATTGAAATATCGAACATAAGTTTTAACCAAAGAGATTTTGAGTTAACAAACTATTTAATAAAGAAACTTGTCTCTAAAGATTATTTATAATCTCAGGATTTATTTTTTGTAAATCTTCAACAAATTTAGTTTTGTGTTTTGGAGAGATTATTAATTCTTCAAACTTACCATATCTGATTTCTATTCTGTCAAATGAAGCAGCAGGAGAGGAAATGATATTTGATGATTTAGAAACTTTTTTCATCTCCCCAATATTTACAGGGCGATATTTAATAAATCCACATTTTATATAAAGTTTTTCATTCTGAATCTTGTAAGTGGTATTGAAAAACATATGTAATATTAATCCAAATAAAATGATCAGAGCTAAAGTCATTAAGAACATATTAGTGTTAAAACCATCGTTAATATAGTTAGGAATTAATGGCCCAAAAAAAACAATAAATACAACGCTTAATAATGTATATGATACTTTAGAATAATAAATCATTCAATTAAAAATTAGATGTAAACATAAAAAAACGGCTACACTTTATAAAAGTATAACCGTTTTATTGTTTTAGTAGCGGGAGCTGGACTCGAACCAGCGACCTTCGGGTTATGAGCCCGACGAGCTACCTACTGCTCTATCCCGCGTTGTGAATGGCAAAAATACAAAACTTCTCTGATATAGCAATAGCTCTTCGGCAATCCTTACCTTTGCAATATGCATAAAGCAGGTTTTGTCAACATCATCGGGAATCCTAACGCAGGGAAATCAACGCTAATGAATGCTCTTATGGATCAAAAGTTGTCCATTATCACAGCCAAAGCACAAACAACCCGACACCGTATTCTTGGTATTTACAATACGGCTGAAGCTCAAGTAATCTTCTCAGACACTCCTGGAATCATCAAACCCGATTACGCCTTGCAAGAGCGCATGATGGACGCTACAAACTCTTCCTTTGATGATGCCGATGTAATGCTATTGCTCATTGCCACTGATGACAAACGTGAGATGGAAGAAAAAACATGGTCGAGAATCAAAAGTTTTAAAGGAAAATTGCTTCTTGTTTTGAATAAAGTTGATCTTTCTGATCAAAAGAAATTGGAAGAAATCGCTATTTTATGGCAATCAAAACTCCCTGACGCCGAATTGTGGAGCATATCAGCAACAGAAAACTTTCGTGTGCTTGAGTTGCGCGATAGAGTTCTTTCTCTTTTGCCTAATCACCCACCTTTCTTTCCCAAAGATCAAGTGACGGACAAGCCAGAGCGATTTTTTGTCAACGAATCGATTCGAGAACAAATTTTATTACGTTACCAGAAAGAAATCCCATATGCTGTGGAAGTTGTCACCGAACAGTTTGAAGAAACAGAAAAGATTATCCGAATTCGGAGTTTGATTATTGTTGAACGAAATTCTCAAAAAGGAATCATTGTGGGCAGCAAAGGAAGCGCCATAAAATCTGTAGGTGTCGGAGCACGGAAAAGCCTTGAAAACTTCTTTGGAAAAAAAGTTCATTTGGAACTTTTTGTCAAAGTCAATAAAAATTGGCGTTCAAATTCAACACAATTGCAACGTTTTGGGTATTCTTCTTCCCAAAAGAATTAGTTTTGCCACCTAAAGAGATACCCAGTGAGTAATTTCGTAGCCATTGTCGGAAGACCAAATGTTGGAAAATCTACACTTTTCAACCGACTTATTCAGCGCAGAGAAGCCATTGTTGATTCAACAAGTGGAGTTACTCGCGACCGACATTATGGCAAAACAGATTGGAACGGCAGAGAGATTACACTCATTGACACTGGAGGTTATGTCATCGGGGGTGATGATGTTTTTGAAACTGCAATCGACCAGCAGGTTGAAGTGGCTGTCGAAGAAGCTGATGCTATTCTTTTTATTGTAGACGTTGAAGTAGGTGTAAGCGTAATGGACGAAGAAGTCGCTCGTCTTTTACGTCGCTCGGACAAGCCAGTTTTGCTTGTTATCAATAAGGTGGACAACGCCCTGCGTGTTGCAGACACCGTTGAATTTTTTGCATTGGGGATCGAAAAAACTTTTCATATTTCTGCAGTGAATGGCAGTGGGACAGGCGAATTGCTGGACGCCATCATTCATGTACTCCCCGAGTTCAAGGACCCAGAAGAAATCGATCTTCCCCGTTTTGCCGTTGTTGGACGACCTAACGCTGGAAAATCCTCTTTTATCAACGCGTTGCTAGGAACAGAACGGAATATTGTGACAGATCAAGCGGGAACGACTCGTGATAGCATTGACACAGTTTACAACCAATTTGGATTTGAGTTTGTACTTGTTGATACGGCAGGAATTCGAAAAAAATCTAAAGTCAAAGAAAATATTGAGTTTTATTCAGTGATGCGAGCTCTTCGTACCATAGAATATGCAGATGTATGTCTCGTGCTATTTGATGCGACCCGGACTTTTGATAGCCAAGTCAAAAACATTTTTTGGCTAGCAGCCAGAAATCACAAAGGAATTGTGATTTTGGTTAACAAATGGGACTTGGTTGAAAAGGATACCCATGCGACAAAAGCATTTACTGAAACCATTCGAGAAGAAATTGCGCCATTTGGTGACGTGCCTATTGTTTTTATTTCGAGTTTAACAAAACAACGTGTTTTTAAAGCAATCGAAACAGCGGTTGACGTTTATAAGAAACGAAGCAAACGAATTCCTACTCGAGAGCTCAACGATTTCATGTTGCCAATCATTCAAAAATATCCACCGCCCGCCATCAAAGGGAAGTATGTGAAAATCAAATTTTGCGTGCAATTACACAGCAAGCATCCACAGTTTGCTTTCTTCTGTAATCTGCCACAATATGTTAAAGATCCTTACAAACGATTTTTGGAAAACAAATTGCGTGAACACTACGACTTCAGTGGTGCTACGATTGATATTTTTCTTCGGAAAAAGTAGTTATAAATTCTCGCGTATACGAAGTAGTTCTTCGCGAATGGACTTTAATCGCCGAACGATTTGATGCTGGCCACCACCACTTTGTGAAATAATTTCTTTTTTTGCGCCTTCTAACGTAAACCCTCTTTCTTTTACGAGGTAGTGAATCAGTTCAATCTTATCAATGTCCTGTGCGGTAAACTTTCGTGTACCTCTTGCATTTTTTTTGGGAGTAAGGTGTTCAAACTCCTTTTCCCAAAAACGAATGAGTGAGGGGTTAACGTCAAAAGCCTCAGAGACTTCTCCTATGCTATAATATAGTTTTTCTGGAAGTTGAGTGCGCATTAGTCAAGAGATTGATTCTCACGATTAGCTGCTTCAAGAAGTGCATTAAATTCAGCTGTGTTCAGATCAGCGTAGTAAAAGTTGATCGGGTTGACATGAACGCCATCTTTTCGAATTTCGTAATGGAGGTGAGGAGCAACAGAACGACCAGTATTTCCTACATATCCAATAAGGTCTCCTCTTTTCACTTGTTGGCCACGTCGCACATTGTATTTGCTCAAGTGAGCGTAGAGTGTAACGTATCCAAATCCGTGGTCAATGCGAATGTGTTTCCCGTAGCCAGGAGCTCGGCCATCCACACGGATCACTTTTCCATCGCTTGTTGCATATATGGGTGTTCCTGTTGGCGCTGAGAAGTCCATACCCTTATGCTTACGACGAGTTTTGGTAAAAGGGTCTGTTCGCCAACCGTACCCAGAAGCCATGCGGCGTAGATCTTTATTGTTGATGGGTTGGATTGATGGAATAGCGGAAAGCAAGACTTCTTTATCCAAAGCCATTCTTTGAATCTCATCTAATGATTTGGATTGAACCACGACCTGTTTGGACAGAATTTCCATACGCCGCGTAGAATTAATCACCAATTTGGAATTGTCATACCCTTCAAGATCGGTATAGCGATTTACTCCGCCAAAGCCGGCTTTACGAACATCATCTGATATGGGGTTTGCTTCGAAGATCACACGGTATATTTCATTGTCACGATCTTGAAGATTATCGAGAACATTTTCGATTTGTGTCATCTTTCGATTGAGCTGCTCAAACTGTAGTTGATAGTTTTTAATCTCTCTTGCTTGCGAAATTTCTTTTGGCGTTTCTATGGCAGCAGAGGAAAGAAGTGCCAGTAACATGGCGAAACCAAAGAGTGCAGAAACAGTCAAAAACACGAAAGCGTTACGAAATCGAACACTGTTTTTAACTTCAATTCTCTTGTAGGAGAGGGTCTCTTGATCGTAATAAAACTTATACTTTGGCATTTGTTAAAATGTGCTAATTTTACAATCTATTAATAGCAAATCATTGCAAATATAAAAAATGTTCTCTCAACTTCTTTTATTTGCAAACTAAAGGGACAATATGAAGGCGCAAGAAATACGGCAAAAGTTTTTTGAATTTTTCCAATCCAAATCTCACAAAATTGTTCCTTCGGCTCCGCTCGTCAATAAAAACGACCCATCACTGCTGTTTGTCAACGCTGGAATGAATCCCTTTAAAGAATATTTTTTGGGGCACAAAAACGCAACAGACAAACGCGTGGCAGATACGCAAAAGTGTTTGCGTGTTTCTGGCAAGCATAACGATTTAGAAGAAGTAGGCAAAGACACCTACCACCACACCTTATTTGAAATGCTTGGAAATTGGAGCTTTGGAGATTATTTCAAGGAAGAAGCCATAGCTTACGCATGGGAGTTTCTAACCGAAGTGATGAAAATTGACAAAAGTAGTTTGTATGTAACCGTTTTTGAAGGAGATCAATCGGAAGGTTTAGGAACAGATAAGGAAGCCATTGATTTTTGGAAATCACATATCGATTCAGAGCGTATATTAATGGGCTCCAAAAAGGATAATTTCTGGGAAATGGGCGATCAAGGCCCTTGTGGTCCTTGTTCAGAAATCCACGTTGATATCCGATCAGCTGAAGATAAGTCAAAAACCCCAGGGGCGGAGTTGGTCAATAAAGATCATCCCCAGGTTGTTGAAGTCTGGAATCTAGTTTTTATAGAATTTAACAGAAAGGCAAATGGCTCTTTAGAAAAACTTCCTCATAAGCATATTGATACGGGAATGGGCTTTGAACGACTCTGTATGGTTGCTCAAGGTGTGCAGTCCAACTATGATACGGATATATTTATCCCACTTATCAGAGAAATCGAAACACGTACAGCATCTGCGTATGGCAAAGAAGAATCGGTAGATATCGCAATTCGAGTTATTGCCGACCACCTACGTGCAGTATCGTTTTCTATTGCCGACGGGCAGCTTCCTTCCAACAACGGCGCAGGCTATGTAATTCGACGAATTCTCCGTCGTGCCATCCGGTATGGCTATACTTTTCTGAACCAAAAAGAACCATTTATTTATGCCTTAGTAGAAACTTTGACAGCACAAATGGGAGCTGCTTTTCCTGAATTGAAGGAGCAGCAAAATTTTATTCAGAATGTGATCAAAGAAGAAGAACAGTCTTTTTTACGAACCTTGGCTCAAGGTCTAGTAATGCTACATCAACTTATTTCTTCCAATACTAGCAAAGAGTTGTCCGGCGCACAAGCATTTGAGTTGTATGATACTTTTGGGTTTCCTATTGACCTAACAGCACTTATACTCTCCGAAAATAGTATGACCCTCAATGAGGTGGATTTTGCTAAAGAAATGGAAAAGCAAAAGGCGCGTTCGCGGGCAGCTGCTCAAGTCGATGCAGAAGATTGGGTTCAACTTATTGATGATACTGAGCAAGAATTTCTGGGTTACAAGATGCTAACAACACCTGTTCGCATTGTTCGCTATCGAAAAATCACTAACAGTTTCGGAGATTTATATCAACTAATTTTCAATATGACCCCTTTCTACCCCGAGGGTGGTGGCCAAGTGGGCGATAAAGGCTACTTGGAGGCACCTAATGGAAATGTCACTTATATCTATGACACTAAACGTGAAAACAATATAATTGTGCACACTGCAAATCAGCTTCCTGCTGACTTAGGTGCTACTTATACAGCTGTTGTTGATAAACAAAAACGTGATGCTACTTCGAGTAATCACACAGCTACTCACTTGTTGCACCAAGCACTTCGCAGTATTTTAGGACCACACGTATCACAAAAAGGATCGATGGTTCGATCGGGATATTTGCGTTTCGACTTCTCACATTTCTCCAAGTTGACTCAAGAAGAATTGGTGGCAGTCGAAGCCTTTGTAAACGCAAGAATTCAGGAGCAAATTGAATGTAAGGTAGATTCAAACGTTCCTTTTCAACTAGCTATTGACAGTGGCGCAATGGCACTCTTTGGAGAAAAATACGGAGATACTGTACGAACAGTTCGTTTTGGTGAATCAATGGAATTGTGTGGAGGTACACATGTAAATAATACCTCTGCATTATGGCATTTTACGATAACAGGTGAATCAGCGGTTGCTGCTGGTATCCGGAGAATTGAAGCGGTTACGGGTGAAGAAGCTAAAAAATTAGTTTATGAACAGGCAGCCATGATGGATGCGTTAAAATCACAACTCAAAAACCCGAAAGATGTGGTACAATCGGTACGAACTCTGCAAGACGAAAACACGAAATTACGAAAGGAGATAGAGCAACTCAATAACCAAATGGTTAAACAACTAACTGTGGAGTTGGCCAGTGAAATTTCGACAGTTAAAGGTGTGTCCTTTTTATGCAAAGAAGTAGATCTCGACGCCTCAAGCATGAAAGACGCTTTGTTTCAACTCGGTAAAGGTCGAACAGACTTGGTTATGGTGCTGGGGAGTAAAAAAAATAACAAACCTCTATTGTCCTGCTACGTGTCAAAGGAGCTTGCTGAGCAAGGAATTTTTCAGGCTAACACCATCATTAAAACTATTGGGCAGTATATCAAAGGAGGAGGAGGAGGTCAGCCATTTTTCGCAACTGCTGGAGGTAATGATCCAAATGGATTGTCAGATGCTTTAGAAGCAGCGAGGAAATTACTTTGATCAGATTTATCGTCACAATCAATTCTTAAGAATTCTCACGAAATCCATAAGGGCAATGTCTGCAATTGTTTTCACAACAATAACCTCGTTTTTTGTGATATTGCTCTGTAAACACAATATTCCCTTCTTCTGTACGATAGGAATCGCCTTCCTTTATGGGGATGATTTTCTTTTTCACTCGTTAAAAATAGCTGTTTTTGCCACAACACATACATTTACATATGCTTAAGATTGCTAACCCCCCTGTCAATGAACCATTACACCTTTCTGAACTTCAGGGAGAATTGGAGGTGACAATCAAACGAGAGGATCGTATCCATCCCGATGTCTCAGGAAATAAGTTCAGGAAACTCAAGTATAATCTTATTCATGCTAAAAAAGAAGGACATGCTAGCTTGTTAACTTTTGGGGGTGCATTCTCAAACCATTTGGCAGCAGTTGCGGCTGCAGGTCAGCAATGTGGTTTTCAGACACATGCAATTGTGCGCGGTGAAGAACTGAAAGATTCTCCTCTCAATCCAACCCTTGCCTATTGTAAACGCCTGGGAATGGAACTACATTTTGTGAGTCGCTCGCTTTACCGACATAAAGAGAAAGCATTATCAGAGTTGTCGATTTCTCCTTCTGATTTTTATGTTATTCCTGAGGGTGGCACCAATGCCTTAGCTGTAGAAGGTTGTCGTGAAATTCTTACTAAAACAGATACTGACTTCGATACAATAGCGGTTGCGGTTGGGACTGGTGGGACTATGGCCGGACTCATTCAGTCTGTTGCCGACCACCAACAGGTGGTCGGATTTCAAGTGGTAAAAGATATAGAAATACCCCGTCGGATTCGTACCTTTGCTACGCACAACAGGTGGACGCTAGTGCCTACACATGATCAAGTGGGCTATGCAAAAACACCTAAAGCATTAATTGATTTTGCCGTGAAGGTAGCTGATCAAACAGGGGTAGTTTTAGACCCTCTTTATACAGCTCCTATGGTGTGGCATCTCACGAAAAAATGGAAAGAAAACAAATGGAGTTTTGGAAATCGAATATTGATTATTCATACTGGAGGTTATCAATCAATCGCAGGAGTAAATCAACGATTAGAGGAGCAAAAAAGCTCGCTGCGTTGGCCTTTATAATGTTGTTGGTTTCCTGTGGGAGCAAAAAACAGGTTTATTATGCAAACAATAACTTATCGGAGAAAACGATAAAGCCAAAGCCAACAAAAAAGAATAAAAAAACGAATAAAGATGTGGTGTATTCTTCGGACCCTAAAATTCGTTATGTCCAACAGTTCGGAGCCATCGCTCAGGATGAAATGCGGCGATATAAAATTCCTGCTAGTATTACTCTTGCACAGGGTCTTTTAGAGTCGCAATCAGGGCAAGGGGTTCTTGCGTTAAAATCCAATAATCATTTTGGGATTAAGTGCAAACGCAACTGGAACGGAAGAAAAGTTTATCATGACGATGACGCCGCTGGAGAGTGTTTTCGGGCGTATAAAGATCCAAAGGACTCCTACCGTGACCACTCATTATTTTTAGTTGATCGGGATCGTTATGCTAGTTTATTCAAACTCAAGAAAGACGACTATAAAGGTTGGGCTAAAGGGCTTAAAAAGGCGGGATATGCTACCGATCCTTCTTATGCTGAAAAACTCATTCGCCTTATTGAGAGTTTAGAGCTTTGGAAATTTGACAATTCAAAATCTACCCCTAAATTTAAAATCTCTAATGCTCCTATTCATGTGGTGCAAAAAGGAGATACGCTATTTGGCATTTCGAAAAAATACAGCATTTCGGTTGCTAAGATCAAAAAAATGAATGGTTTAACTTCATCCGAGATACAAATCGGACAACGTATTCGTCTAGAGAAATGAGGTATCAACGAAGTAGTACATTATTTAAAGAAGCCCAAAAGGTAATTCCAGGAGGAGTAAACTCTCCTGTTCGCGCATTCAAATCAGTAGGTGGCACTCCTATTTTTATTAAAGAGGCCTCTGGCGCTTACCTTCATGATGAGGATGGAAACCAATATATAGATTTTATATCTTCTTGGGGTCCGTTGATTTTAGGTCATTCTTTTGAGCCAGTTGTCAAGGCCGTCCAAAAACAAGCTGAAAAAGGAACTTCTTACGGAATACCCACTCAATTGGAAACGACAATAGCTGATCTTGCGACTTCAATGGCGCCCAATATCGATAAGATTCGTTTTGTGAATTCGGGGACAGAGGCTTGTATGAGCGCCGTACGACTTGCCCGCGGATTTACATCGAGGGAAAAAATCATTAAATTTTCAGGTTGTTATCACGGACACTCGGATGCCTTTTTGATACAAGCAGGTAGTGGAGCTGTAACTTTTGGAAGTCCAAATTCACCAGGAGTAACTGTGGGAACTGCCAAAGACACTTTGTTGGCCAATTATAATAACACCCAAAGTGTTACTCACCTTTTTGAATCAAACCCCGAGCAGATAGCAGCTGTCATTGTTGAGCCAGTCGCGGGAAATATGGGGTGTATCCCACCTGACCCTGGGTTTATGGAAAGCCTTCGTTATTTGTGTGATCAATACGGGGCCTTGCTCATATTTGATGAAGTTATGACTGGCTTTCGTCTTGCTGCGGGTGGTGCACAACAAGTCCTTGGGGTTGACGCTGATATTGTGACTTACGGAAAGGTTATTGGTGGTGGTTTGCCTGTGGGTGCTTTTGCTGCACGAAATGAAATCATGACTTTTTTAGCACCTGAGGGACCAGTTTATCAAGCGGGTACCCTAAGTGGAAACCCTCTTGCAATGGCAGCTGGATTGGCCATGCTCACTGCCCTCGATCAAAACCCAGAAGTATTCGAAAGTTTGGCAAATAAAACAGCATACTTGCATGATGGCATGGAAAAAATCCTTTCTAAACAAAGGGTTCCTTTCCAGATTAATCGCTTTGGGTCGATGCTCTCATTACATTTTACCGATTCTCCAGTTGTCGACTTCAAATCGGCTGCAAAGGGAAATAATAAGTCCTTTAATAAATATTTTCATGGAATGTTAAAGCGTGGGGTATATTTACCACCTAGTGCATTTGAAAGTTATTTTCTAAATGATGCAATTTCATACAAAGACCTCGACGTCACTATTCAGGCATTTCATGAAACTATTCGTGAAATGTAAAGTTGCTTTATTCCTGTAAAGGTTTCCATGCGAGCTAACGTATTTTTTACGTGGTATTTGAACGCTGTCCAGCCTTTTCTTTATAACAAAAAATTTAGCTCATGAGGTTGACAAAAAGGCCTTCGTCATTTTTGGAGACTTTTGCTAAGTCATAGGCGGAGAGTCCTTTTATTGCTTTATCCCATTTTTTATTGCTGAGACCTGCTTTTTCTTTCAGCTCAGAAAGAGTTATTGGACTCTTCTGCTTCAGAAGTTTTAAAACAACTTCCTCTTCCTCAGTCAACGTTGGCCCTTGAACTTCAGGACGCATTTGCGGAAAAAACAGAACTTCTTGAATGGAACTGTTGTTTGTCATTAGCATGACTAACCGGTCAATTCCAATGCCGATTCCAGACGTTGGTGGCATTCCGTATTCGAGTGCGCGCACAAAATCATGGTCAATGAACATTGCTTCGTCGTCCCCCTTTTCAGATAATGAAAGTTGGTCTTCAAAACGCTCTAACTGATCAATGGGGTCGTTAAGTTCCGAATATGCATTGGCAAGTTCTTTTCCATTGACCAAAAGTTCAAAGCGTTCCGTTAGTCCAGGTTTATCACGGTGAATTTTTGTCAATGGACTCATCTCCTTGGGATAGTCCGTGATAAAGGTTGGTTGGATATAGTGATGCTCACAGCAGCTTCCGAAAATTTCGTCGATGAGTTTTCCAACGCCCATGCTTTCATCAGCTTCAATGCCGAGTGACAATGCTGTCTTGCGCAAGTTGTTTTCGTCCATTCCCGTGACATTGATTCCTGTATGCTTTTCAATCGCATCTAAGATTGGTACACGTGGATATGGTGCTTTAAAGTCTATATTGTGTTCGCCAACTGTAACTTCAGAAGTGCCATGGGTATCCGTAGCCACTTGTTCTAATAGAGATTCTGTGGTTTCCATCATCCAGTGGTAGTCTTTATAAGCCACATATAGTTCCATTACGGTAAACTCTGGATTATGGGTTCTGTCCATTCCCTCGTTTCTAAAATCTTTGGCGAATTCATACACACCATCAAGTCCGCCAACAATGAGTCTTTTCAGATAAAGCTCATTGGCAATGCGTAAATAAAGTGGAATGTTTAATGCGTTGTGATGAGTTACAAATGGACGGGCTGCAGCTCCACCAGGAATCGGTTGCAAGATAGGTGTTTCGACTTCTAGGTATCCCATGTTATTGAAGAACGAACGAATAGTGTTTGTAATTTTTGTTCGCTTTATAAAAGTGTCTTTTACTTGCGGATTCACGATCAAGTCAACGTAGCGCATACGGTATCGTTGCTCAGGATCAGAAAAAGAATCATAGGTATTGCCTTCAGCGTCTGTTTTTGGCAAGGGTAGAGGTCGAAGTGATTTACTTAAAACGTGTAAGGTCTCAACCTGCACTGTTTTCTCGCCAACTTGTGTGGTAAACAAAGTGCCTGACAATCCAATTATATCCCCAATATCTAGCAATTTCTTGTAAACATCGTTGTACATTGTCTTATCTTCCGTAGGACATAGAATGTCACGATTGAAATAGATTTGGACCCGACCTGTGGAGTCTTGTAATTCAGCAAAACTAGCTTTTCCTTGAATCCGACGAGACATCAGTCGCCCAGCGAGTGTTACTTTTTTGCCTTCTACAAAATCGTTTGTAATGAGATCACTGTTGGCGTCGGTAGTAAAAGCAGCGGCTGGAAAAGGATTAATTCCCAATGCGCGTAACTGTTTAAGCTTGTCTCGTCGTACGAGTTCTTGTTCTGAGCGTTCCAAAATTGAGCATAATTTTCAACAAAGATAATCATGCTTAGCCAATTGTACGACTTCGTGTTTGGATTTGTATTTCTTGTCGCATATCTTTCCAATAGTTGTTGTTTTATGGCAACGACGCAACTCGTGCTTGTGTCGTGATGTTAGAATGCTTGTTTTTCACTTACTTTGTGCGGTTGGAGGGTTAATGTCTACACAAAATAGCAACTATTTCAACAACAGCATCATGGATAGAGAGATTCAATTTCGTGACCTTGGACTTTCCGACTATCAAACGATATGGGATTTACAACATGATTTGTTTCAAAAAACCATTGATGTAAAAATTCACAATCGAAGGAGCGAAACCAATCTACCTACCACCAGCCATTTTTTGCTCGTTGAACATTTCCCTGTAATTACGCTTGGGAAAAGTGGAAAGATGGACCATTTATTGCTCAATAAAAAAGACCTAGAAAAGGAAGGGATTTCCTTTTACAAAATCGACCGAGGAGGTGATGTCACTTATCACGGACCTGGTCAAATAGTGGGGTATCCAATTTTAGACTTAGATCAATTTTTCACAGATATTCATAAATACTTGCGTTTGTTAGAACAGGTCATCATTAGTACTTTGATGGACTTTGAGATTACTGCGACCAGAAGCAAAGGCGAGACAGGTGTTTGGATTGATGTTGGCACTCCTTTTGCTCGAAAAATATGTGCAATGGGTATCCGTGCAAGTCGATGGGTAACTATGCATGGATTTTCACTCAACGTCAACACTGACCTTAAGCCGTTTGATCACATTGTACCCTGTGGTATTCAAGGAAAAGGAGTCACTTCTATGGCAAAAGAACTGAGTCAAGAAGTTGATATTGTAGAGGTGAAAGAACGTATCAAACACCACTTTCAAGACTTGTTTGACTCTCAATTTGTTTATTGAGGAATTTGATACACGATAAGCTTGTTTTTTTCCCCTTTAGTCGCCAAAAAAACATTCCCTTTTCGGTCATTATCGATAGTAACGGGACCCGTTCCATAGATGGGGAAATGGGGAAGCACATTACCCTTGCGGTCAAAAACAAATATCTTTTCCTCCTGTTCATCACACAGGCTGATATAGGTTCTGTTATTTACAACATGTATTTTGGGCTCTCCATAAAGTCCAAAATCAAGTTCGATAACTCGCCCATTAATTTCGAGTTTGTTTTCAGTCAATAGAGCCATATTTTTTCCTCTTGCTGAAAGTTTATAAGGGGTTTCGAAAGGAAGCGTTCGGTAGCTAATTTTTCCGTTGGTTTCAATGCGGAATAGTCGATTTTTTTGATCCAAACCAACAAAACCATTTTGATGCAAATAGACGTTAGAGTTCAATTTTAAATCGGCAGGTGTTTTAATGCGAACATCCCCTCTTCGATTCAATAACAACAGTTTATCATTTTTCTCAACAATTACTATGTAGTCCCTTGTTCCAATGCGAATGTGCTTTGGAGTGTATTTTAAACTTGCTTTAGAACGATTAAACCCACTGATTTTCTGAAATTTACGGTCCCTTAATTCCCATGTAGTTTGATCAACCAGTATTAGGCGATAATCCCGTGAGTTTTCGTAGTCAAACACAGCAAGTGGCAGCGGAGATTTAAGAGACTTCGTAAACGGCTTTACTGGTTTCGCGTTGCGATCAATGACTTCAAATCGATGTTGTGTTGTGTATGCCATTTGCAGACGACTGTTTTGGTATAAATCAACTTGTAAGATTGGAAATTGAATTTGACTTTCAATTGGTTTTGTCCAAATATTTTTGCCACTCCCATTAATTAGTCGGAGATTGTTTTTTTCATCCTGAATGGCCCATTCAATGGTTCCGTTTAAATGATTCAGCATGGCATTAGGTCCCTGAGCAATCGGTGTATCTATTGAAGCGCTAAACAGGAGCTTGGGTCTTTTATTCGTAACTTCCTCCTGTTTTGCAATTCGTTGGAACTGCAACTGTGCAACGCCACTTTCTACCAATCCAATCCCTAGCCAGTAGGGGTAATCATCGTTTGGCGTTACCGCTAGGTCTTCAGTTAATAATCCGTTTATTTTTTTTGAAAAAGCGTCTTCAAGCCCGACAAGAAGAAAAGAACTTTCCTTTGGAATCTCATTTGCTAATGCGGGAAATTGAGTATCACTTTCTAGTGAATACCCATTGGCGAGTTGGGTGAGTACTTCTTCGAGTTGTTCAATAGTTGTTGTTAGAACCAACATTTCATTGCGTAAGGCAGCATGAGCTAAAATGGGCATTTTTATAAGCGGAGAAGCCAGGTTTGAAATTGTTTTTTCTGGTGAAAACGAATAGGTGTTTAGACCTCTAATTTTTCGTGTTGCCTCAGCATTTTTTTCAAGAAGTTGTTCCAGTTCTTCTACTCCTGTCATGTCAAGAATGGCAACTTGATCTTTCGAGGTATATACATTGGCAATCGCTTTTGCTTGCATTACGATACTGTCTAGTGGACTCGTCGCTAGATTATGCTGTGTATTGTACCGATTTCGAATGCTTTCAAAAGATTTATAATCAAAGGCAAACAATGACACGCCTATAGCGTTAAGTGGTACACTGGCAAGTGTTTTTGATAGATTGTGTCGTTGGTCTGCAACCAAATGCATTTTGGTGTACTTCGTCTCTGATAGTAATCCGGTACTGTGTAAAATAACATTACCACTATTGGCTTCGGGACGAATGGCTATCCAAGAAGAAAAGTCTGAAAGTGAGAATGGTGTCTTGTCGTCAAATTTTTGAGCCAATAGAGATTGAGCGCGTTCATTGATAAAAAGTTGGAATGCGTTTGACTTTGAATCAAACAATTTTTGAAGATCTGCATCAGGCACATTAGGTTTTTTGTGCAGTCGAATACTGTTTTCAAGTAAAATCTTAGAATCCGACTCAAAGTAATATTCGTTGTGTACAATTCCATAGCGACTTATGTTTTGTTTCTCAAACCGGACAATAGAAATATTGTTGTAATTCAGCGTATCGCCAATAAGTTTTGGTAAGCTGTCTTGCGGAGCCAAGGGATGAATGAGCAAATATTTATATTCCTTGACACCTTCTTCATGATAACTTATAATGGAATTGCCCATCGGGAGCCAATGTTCGGCAGTTGCGAGAAGTGGGTCGAGGAATGAATTGATCACTGTATTATTAGCAGTAAAAGCAGCAATGGATTGGATGTCATCCGCTTGGATAATAGCCACGGGTTTTGCAGGTACAAATCCAAGCGGATTTGTTGAGCTCGTTGATGGCGTTGAACAACGGGTTAAAATTAAAACTAGAGAGCAAAGAAATAGTAGGCGCATTATACAAAAATAATAAACTTAAAAATCAATTTCAGTTTGCGTTGACAATAATGTAAAACTTTTTCTGTGCCACTTCGACGGACCGATTTTATGTATGCCTATCCTATGTTTTTTGGTGGGATATCCTTTGTTGGTATCCCATCCGTATTCTGGAAACTCCTCATGCAGCTGCTTCATAAATCGATCCCTTTCGGTCTTTGCCAAAACAGAAGCAGCTGCGATATTTAGAAAGCGTCCATCCCCCTTAATCATGCACGTATGTGGAATGTTTTGAAACGAATGAAATCGGTTTCCATCAACCAGAATATATTCAGGTTTTATGGTAAGCTGTTCAATGGCAAGATGCATGGCTTCAATAGATGCATTGAGGATGTTTATTTCATCAATTCGTTCTGGAAAAACATGAGCAATGGCAAAGGCAGAAGCGTCACAGACAATCTCTTCTCGCAATTGATTTCGTTGTTTAGCAGTGAGTTTTTTTGAATCGTTAAGCAATGTGTGTGAATAGGATGGGGGTAGTATAACGGCTGCAGCAGTTACTGGCCCTGCGAGACAGCCTCGTCCAGCTTCGTCGGTGCCACATTCGATACGTTTTGTGTGTTGGGTTTGCATGGAAAACTAAAATACGA
>Ga0102816_1000071_pt1 | contig 46922 bp, 41 predicted proteins | sample ColrivemetaGS545_FD_84509 | JGI IMG/M metagenome (GOLD analysis project Ga0102816, IMG submission 84509) | Estuarine microbial communities from the Columbia River estuary - Flood tide non-ETM metaG S.545 | ecosystem: Environmental > Aquatic > Marine > Intertidal zone > Estuary | place: USA...
GAGTAGTGTGTGAAGACCACCATGTTTTAGATAGATATGCTGAAGGGCACGCATAAAAAATTGGAGATCAATGGTGTTGAATGTACGGTGTGCAAACGGAGTTACGCCTTCCCAATCTTTTGTGGTCGCGTTCAGGACAAAGTCATATGGCGCATCATCCATGAGATTCATAATGCGATTGGCACTTTTGATGATGCTCGCACGATTGCCCCAAGCAATAGTGGCAGCAAAAAAACCAGCAATCTCGACGTCCTCTTTTTTAGAAAATCGTTTCGGAATTTGAATAGGGTCTGATTCAATAAAAGTGGGCGTGTTATACTGCACCGCTTTTTCGTTGAGAAAGGTCTTTAGCGCTGAAAAAATCAATGCCATTGTCCGTCAACTAAATGTAAAGGACGATCACTGAGCGCAGCGAGTTCTTTATTGTGTGTTACCAATACAATGGTTTGGTCAAAGTTGTCGCGCAACGAAAGAAATAGCTTGTGAAGTTGCATGGCGGTTTGACTATCGAGGTTTCCACTTGGCTCGTCCGCAAGAAGAAGTGTGGGTTTGTTGATGAGCGCTCTGGCAACTGCCACACGTTGTTGCTCACCACCAGACAGCATGCTGGGCTTGTGCTCTGCACGATCAGAAAGCCCTAGAAATTCGAGTAATTCCAATCCTTGTCTCCGTGCTTCTTTTAAAGATGTTTTTTTGATAAGTGCAGGGATACACACGTTTTCGATGGCGCTAAACTCAGGCAATAATTGATGGGATTGAAAAACAAAACCCAGTTGCTCATTTCGAAATTTAGCAAGTGACTTGCCAGTGAGTTGGAAAATGTCAATGCCATCGATGAAGAGACTGCTGTTTGCTTGCTTATCAGCAATGTCTAGAGTTCCTAAGATATTGAGTAAGGTTGTTTTTCCCGCACCCGACGGGCCTGTTATCGCAATAATCTCTTTTTTGTTGACTTCTAAATCAATTCCGTTGAGAACATGTAGATCGCCGTATGTTTTTGATAACGCCTTCGCTTGAATCATAGCCGAAAAATACAAATTTGTAATGTTTTTATATACTCCTTTCCTAGTCTATTTGTACTTTTTTTATTTTATTTTTGAATCTTATTGATGTAAACAAAATGATAAAAGAGGCAACGCTAGCGTCTGGTTGTTTTTGGTGTACAGAGACACTTTTCTCCCGTATGCAAGGGGTCATCTCTTCAATGCCAGGCTATTCAGGCGGTTCGGTTAAAAATCCCGCCTATCGAGAGGTATGCAACGGCACCACAGGTCATGCGGAGTGTGTGCATTTGAAATTTGATGATGATATCATTAGTTTTCAGACCTTGATCGAAGTGTTTTTTGACATGCATGACCCAACAACACTCAATAGACAAGGTGCTGATGTGGGCACACAGTATCGTTCAGCTATTTTCTATCATGATGAAGAACAACATCAAATAGCGATGCAAGTCATGTCGTCTGCTTCCAAAAAGTTTGAGAATTCGATTGTCACGGAACTCTCACCATTTACGGAGTTTTATATTGCCGAAGTGGAACACCATGATTATTACAATCAAAATCAATCCCAACCGTATTGCAACTTGGTGATATCTCCAAAAGTGAAAAAATTAATGACTTCTTATACCGCATTGTTGAAGGAATAAACAATCATGTCTTAGGTTGCAGACATTTATGGTTGAAACGGAATGCAGTATTGAGTTCTTATCATCGATAATCGACGTTTTTGTGAGCTTTTCTGAATAAGCTCCCAAACATTAATGCTTGATTTTTAGTTGAAGCATTACGTTTCTTCCCTTATCATCAGAATAAAAACGCAATCTATTTAAGTAGTTTCTATATCTAGTATTGAGAATATTATCAAACGATAGTGAGATGTTTATATTGCTGGAAAATAGCTGGTAAGGCCCCCAATTCAAGTCAAGCCCTAAATCCATATAGCCATCGGGTGGTGTGCTTATGTCAACGACTTTATCTACCTTTTTTCCGTTTTCAAACGTGGAAGTTATGTTGTTGTTGTTTGGAAAAAGATGTTGATGAAAAACGTTTTTACTGATTACACTTGCATGAAAACGTTCCCAATTTGGTATCGAAAATTCAACTTGATTTTTGATGGTTAACGCTGGGATATTAACCAATGGTTCTTTTGTGTCGCTATTCACAGCTTCTACCCATGAAGTGTTATTCCTAAGTCGGAGTTTTTGGTTTACTTTATAAGACAAGTCAAGATCAACTCCTTTAAAAATAGCATTGATGGGCACATATTCCCAAACAGGAAATGCACCTCGAATGGATTGTTCAAAACCTGATTGCTCAATGATAATAAAATTTTTACCTAGGGTAATGTATGGGCTAATGATATAGGTGAAAAAACCGTATTTTTTTTCAAAATCAAGAAGTAGTTTTTGGGTTGTTTCTTTCTTTAAAAAAGGGTTGCCATACTCGATGGACGCAAGCGAATGATGCAAGCCATCGCTAAACATTTCAGCAATATCAGGAGCGCGTTGCACGTAATTGAATTGGACTCCAAGAGTGTTGTCCTTAGATGCTTTAAAAACAACTCCTGCATTGAAGGAGAATGTGTTAAAGACTATTTTTCTTTTAACAAGCTTTTGGCTGAGGACTTCGTTGATTACATATGGGCCAAGTCTAGGCCCATAGTTTTCCGATTCCCAGCGAATGTTATGATAGTATTTATGAACGTCATTGCTCAGGTACTCGTGGCGCAAACCAAGCCCAAAATCAAAATTCTTGTTTTTATGAATGATAGCAGTGATATAGCTGCCAAATCTTGTTTTTAAATAATCTGGAATGAGACGCTTTGTCCCTGTTCCTGGCGTTGAAAAGTTGTTTTGAATTTCAAAGAAAAGGCCGGAGTTAACTTCTGCAAATGAGCTTGTCCATTCGTGATTTGAATTGAAATGGTGTGTGTCTAGGTTCAAATGTAAGGAAGCCGTATTTTTAAACGCACCTCTTCTAAGATCATATTCTTTTCGATTATTTTTTTGCCAGCTGTATTTGAGACTTAGTTTTTCCTTGTCGTTCAAGTATTTTGAGTAATCAATACTTGTTGTATAGTGCTTGTTTAGCTGTTTAGGGTTATTGATTTGGTACGAAAATGGATTGATTACAATGGGTTTGTCAGACTCAATAGCTCTCAATAAATCACCGACGTTTCCAATGTGAGAGCTTTTTAATATCCCAGTTTCATTATTGAAATAGCTAAAGTATATTTTCCAATCACTTTCCGTGTCGTTTTTTCCAAATGCCAGTGATACATTTTTTTGATTGTATCCTGTATTTGAAAGCACATAATTGGGTGCAGACAAATCGCCACTTTTTTTGATTGTACCCTGCGCTGTAAAGTATGTGCCATTTTGGAATGACCTAGTCCATGAACTGACTAGGCTAGCACCTTTTCCATTACTCATGCCACTCAAAATAGTCTTGCCATACAAGGAATCTATTTTTTTTGGAAAGCTAGATTGGAGAATAACAATACCACCAGGGTTCGAGCCAGTATATTTTAATGCGCTTGCTCCTTTGATGACACGAATATTGTCAAAAGCATTTACATCGACATTGGGCGCATGGTCTTGCCCCCATTGTTGATTCTCAAGCATTATACCGTTGTAGATAATACCGATCCGACTGCCAAACATTCCATGTATGACTGGCTTGGCTATGCTATTGCCAGAAGAAAGTGCATGAACCCCACTTAGTTGTTCCAATACACCAGTTAGTCCATCATGGCTATTGCGATCTTTTTCGGACTCGGAAAGGGAATATATTTTTGCAGTTGTAGATAAGTTGTTGGTTTTTTCTTCAGCAACGACCACTTCATCTAAGGACTCGACATGATGGTCCATATAAAAAGATAGTGACTCCGATTGTCTGAGGTCAATCTCTGTGAAAAGATCTTTGCAATTAAGATGAGAAATTTTTAGTTTAATTTTTTTAGGGCATTGCTCTGTAAGGGTAAAAAGGCCATCCGCTGTGGAGATGGCATTGGTATTGGTTCCCACGACCTCAATAACTGCCGCCTCAAGCGGAGAATCGCTGTACAAATCAATAATCTTTCCCTCAAGTTTGAGATCACAGTCTTGAGAAAAAATAAAGCCTGTAGCCAATAAACTAATATTGACCACAGCCTTTAAGAAAGTTGAGTAACTATTATAGCTACTCTTTTTGGGTTTCGAATTAATATTCAAAATAACATATAAAATGATTTTTTACTCCACATGAGCTTCAAATTCGATCTCCGCATCAGTTGAGCCCCCAAGGTCAGTACGAGTACTAACGCCTGTTTTTGTTATTGGCTCGTGAATTAAGTAACCAACGATATCAACGATAGCAGCTGAAGTTGTTGTCCACTCGGTTTTTAGATGAATTGGATCTCCAGAAGAGTCAATTGTATCTCCAGCAGCGCTTTCAATGGTGATGCTAGAGTCTGTTAGCTCGTAGAAAAAAACGTGCTCATCAGCTTCTTCAATGATCTCTTTAGTCACATCAATGCTATTGCTAGGATCTGATTCATTAAAGAAAGTAATCTCGAACAAATACGTTGAGTTGCTTTCAAGCTCAACTTTCATATGCTCGCCTTCATGATCGTCGACATCGTCATCGTCACCGTCATCTGTGTGATCATCGTCATGGTCATGGTGATGCCCTTCAACTTCAAAGTTGTAGGTTTCAGAACTGTTATCCGAAGTGTTTGTCACTACGAGCACTGCCTTAGTGATTGCTTCCTCTTCGTTTTCAGGATCTGGAGAATCGTCTTTATCACAGGATACGACGAATAAAATAATAGCAAATACGAATGCTTTTGTAAAAATGTTTTTTAACATGTCTCAATATTTTTAAAAATGGTGTAGATCGGCAATGGATCCTTGAAAAAGGATACATCAAAAAAAGAAAAAAGGGTCTGAAATGGATTAAACAGAAGGTGGCCCTCGTAGGTAGTGACCATTTAAATCATTTCTTTTTAAATGGGAATTGAGATGATATTCTTTTTCTTCATTTGAAAAAATGGCAGTGACAAAAGAAATTTTTGCAACAAAAAAATTGTTTTGTAAAACAAAATCATCGGCGGAACAGGGCTCTTCGGTTTGGTGAAAGTGAATTTTGGTTTCTTCACATTCTATGTGGTCATGATTTGCAAGTTCATGGGCATAGACAAACAAACTTGGTAAAAAAATAGTGAGAGCAAGAAAAAAACGAATAAAGATCAAGCTACTTTTTTTTTGTGGTTTTATCGAGATGGATTCCCATACGCGACAGCATTTTTTTTTCAAAGTTCCAAAAAAACTGGAATTCACCAAATAATGTGCCACATAAAACCAGTATGACTTGATAAATTGGAAAGATCACAAGTATCCGAAATGGCCAATATAACCAGAGGGATGTGTTTTCAGGTGTGAGTCCCAACCAATGGGTGAGTGGCTCGGCAAGCATAGCAGACACACTTCCTGTTATCCCAAAGACAACGAAAATGATTATCAAATGAAAATTAGAGCGAATGCCCCAACGCTGCTTAAGCTTTTTCATGGGTTAACGCAAAATGGAATGAATCTGCTGCGCAAGCTCCGTCCCAATACGATCTTGTGCTTCTTTGGTTGCTGCTCCGATGTGTGGTGTGAGGGATATCTTTGGATGCATCAGGATTTGCATGGCAGGGACAGGTTCGTTGTCAAACGTGTCCAAACCAGCAAAACTCAACTGACCACTTTCAAGAGCATCAAGCAATGCGACTTCATCGACAACGCCACCACGAGCGGCATTGATAAGTCCAGCGCCTTTTTTCATCATACCCAGTTCCTTTTTTCCAATCACAGGCTTGTCCTGTGCAGGAACGTGTAAACTGATAAAATCTACCTCTTTCAGTACAGCCTCGAAACTGTTCATCTCAACGGGAACATCAACCTCAGCTCCGTTACCCAATACCACCTTGACCTCTGCCTTGTCCATAAATGGGTCATGCGCAACGACATTCATGCCGACACCAAGCGCAATCTTAGCAGTCTCTTGTCCAATACGTCCAAAACCAATGACTCCCATGGTCTTGCCACGGAGTTCAGAACCACCAGCATAATTTTTCTTTAGCATCTTAAACTTGGTTTCACCTTCCAAGGGCATTTGACGGTTGGCATCATAAAGAAAACGAACGCCACCATATAGATGGGCAAACACCAATTCGGCAACAGAGGATGAGGATGCAGCAGGCGTATTGATGACATGCAATCCTTTATTGCGTGCATACTCTACATCGATATTGTCCATTCCAACGCCACCGCGTCCAATGATTTTCAAACCTGGACAAGCATCAATTAATGCCTTGCGGACTGTGGTTGCACTACGCACCAACAATACGTTGATTTTATTTTCATTAATGTGGTTTTCCAATTGTTCTTGCGCCACGTTTGTGGTGCTCACTTCATATCCCATTGCTTCTAATGCTTCAACACCAGACTTAGATATGCCGTCATTTGCGAGTATTTTTCCCATAATTTTTTTAAGCTATTCGTTCTAATTCTTTCATCACATCGACAAGCACCTGCACCGATTCTTGAGGTAAAGCATTGTACATGGATGCGCGGTATCCCCCGACAGAGCGGTGACCATTGATTCCGTTGATCAATGCATCTGCGCACATGCTGTCAAACTTTTCTTTGAGACTTGCTTCTTCTAAAGTGAATGTGGCATTCATCGTGCTGCGGTCCTCCATAGCTGCAAACCCTTTGAACAATGGATTTCGATCGATCTCACCATACATCAATGCTGCTTTGGCATTGTTTTTTTCTTCAATAGCAGATATCCCTCCCAGATTTGTTAACCATTCAAGAGTGAGCATAGAAGTATAGACCGCAAAAACAGGAGGTGTGTTAAACATACTGTCTTTTGAGGCATGAATGCTATAGTCTAGCATCGATGGTACTTTATGTGTCACCTTGCCCAAAACATCTTCTTTGACAATGACCAAAGTTGTGCCTGCTGGGCCCATATTTTTTTGCGCACCTGCGTAGATGATTCCAAATTTTGAGAAATCAAGTTGACGAGAAAAAATATCGGAACTCGAGTCACTAACCAGTACCGCATCGCTTTCTGGTAGCGTTTTGATTTGTGTTCCAAAAATGGTGTTGTTGGTCGTGATATGTAGGTAATCAGCATCTGCTGGAACCTCAATGTTTTTTGGTATGTAGTTAAAATTGGCATCAGCCGATGAACCAACTTCTACAACTTCACCCAAGAGTTTCGCTTCTTTAATCGCTTTAGTGGCCCAAGTTCCTGTATTGAGATAAGCACCTTTGTTTTCCAACAAGTTGTATGCTGTGGCAAGGAATTGCATACTGGCACCGCCCTGTAAAAAGAGTGCTTTGTATCCTTTTCCAGTCAAACCAAGCAAGTCCAAAGCCAAAGCACATGCCTTGTCCATGATCTCAATAAAAGCGGGACTACGGTGAGAGATTTCGATGAGTGATAATCCGGAACCGTCCAACTCTTGAACGGCATGTGCAGCCTTTTGCATTACGCTATCTGGTAATATGCATGGTCCTGCGCTGAAATTATGTTTTTTCATAGCTGAAAATTCTGTGCAAAGAAACAAAAAGGTAGTCGCTTCTCTTTACTTTAGCGTTAATTTTTTAGTTAATTTTTCAACAAAAAGGCAAGGGTGTCTACGTTGTCTGCATAGTCGTCCAACTTTGGTGATTGCGCTTGACCCATGGCAACGGCATTTTCGACTTTGCTGTTGGTGACAACACACTGTATGTTTTCTTGTTGTGATTCAATGGCTTTTTCAACTTCCGAGTGCTTGTCATAATAGCTGTAATACAAGCAAGCGATTGGCGAAGAAAGTTGATCGTCCTCCTTTAGAATCACAAAACCATTATCGAGTAACGGCTCTTGATTCATCAAGAATATAGCCTTGTTATAGTCATAATTGTTTGCGTATGCGTTGTGGTTAATCATTGAACGATGCTGGTAAAGCGCACCAAACAAAATGTCAAAATCATACCCACGTGGCACCCAAAGCTTGGATACGCTTCTGCATCCCAATCCAAAGTAACGACAAATATCATTTGAGAGTCCTTGTAATTGGTCAGCTGTTTCTTTTCCGTCCAAAACAGCAACACTATTGCGATTGCGTCGAATGATATGTGGTTTGTCAGAAAAGTAATAGGAAAAATATCGACTGCTGTTGTTACTCCCCGTTGCAATTACTTTATCCACGCTTCCAAGTTGATCGGAAATCAAGGATACACGAGACGCCCAATGGGGATAGATGTCAAAAAGAATATCCAGCAAAGCAGGAAGGAGTATATTGTCTTTAGACGACATTTTAATTTTGGCCTTATGACCACTAATTAAAACCGATAATACATCATGAAGCCCAACCAATGGCAGGTTGCCCGCTAAGACCAACCCCACGACTTGTTCGGTCTCTGTGGGGTCTTGGTAGCCAGAAAGCCAAGAGCTAAGATTGTCCTTTCGCAGGAGTTGACCCCAGTCTCGCAAAGCTGCTTCACAATGTTCTTTCGTAAACCAAGCGTTGTGAATTGGTGCACGTTTCACGGCATCCGCAAGAAGGGAATGTGTTTTTGTTGTGGTGTTTAGGTGACTTATATAATTGGTCAGTTGCGAACCCAAAGCATCAAGCGCAAAAATAGCGTCTTGAAATCCACTCATAGATTTGTTGTTGTTCATGGTAGCACTTACTTTTGCAAAAATAAATCAATTTATAGAATGGCAATCATTATCACAGACGAATGTATCAATTGCGGGGCATGTGAGCCCGAATGTCCAAACACAGCCATATTTGAAGGTGCTTTCGACTGGACATATGCAGAGGGGACCAGTCTGTCAGGAGATGTAGTGTTGCCCAACGGAAAAGCAGTAAATGCTCATGAAGCACAAGAGCCTATTTCAGATGAGGTATATTTTATCGCTCCCGATAAGTGCACAGAGTGTAAGGGTTTTCACGATGAGCCACAGTGTGCTGCCGTTTGTCCTGTAGATTGTTGTGTGCCCGATGAAGATCACGAAGAGACGGAAGAAGTACTGTTGGGCAAACAACGTTTTATGCACCCAGAAGAATAATTTATGAAAGCAGGAATCGTCGGACTTCCCAACGTTGGTAAATCAACGCTTTTTAATTGCCTATCGAATGCCAAAGCGCAAAGTGCCAATTTTCCATTTTGTACTATTGAGCCAAACATTGGAGTCGTTAATGTGCCAGACCCTCGACTTGAGCGTCTTGAATCGTTGGTAGACCCCGAACGTGTGATGCCAGCAACGGTGGAGATTGTCGATATCGCTGGTCTTGTCCGAGGGGCAAGCAAAGGAGAGGGGTTGGGAAATCAATTTTTGAGTAATATTCGTGAAACAGATGCCATACTGCATGTGTTACGATGCTTTGATAATGACAATATTGTGCATGTTGATGGCTCTGTTGATCCCATTCGTGATAAGGAAACCATTGACCTTGAGCTCCAACTCAAAGATTTAGAAACAGTAGAAAAACGACTAGAGAAAGTGAGTCGTGCTGCACGAACAGGAAACAAAGAAGCGATTAAAGAACAAGAAGTCCTTGATCAAGTGCAAAAAGGTCTAGCGACAGCAACCTCGGTTCGTGCTCTTGCAATCGCTGAAGATGATCGTCAGGCTTATGTAGTGTCTTTACAACTCTTGACCGACAAACCCGTACTATATGTCTGTAATGTTGATGAATCGTCTGCAGTAAAGGGCAACGCCTATGTCGATGAAGTCCGCAAGACGGTAGCTCCTGAAGGGGCAGAGGTGTTGGTGCTAGCCGTCTCTACCGAAGCCGATATCAATGAACTAGAGACTTATGAAGAGCGTCAATTGTTCTTGGACGACCTTGGACTCACAGAGCCAGGCGCAGCAAAACTCATTCGGTCTGCTTACGCCATTCTTGATTTGCATACATATTTTACAGCTGGCGAAAAAGAAGTGCGCGCATGGACAATCTCCCAAGGGTTTACAGCTCCCCAAGCAGCGGGAGTGATCCATACCGATTTTGAAAAAGGGTTTATTCGTGCTGAGGTCATATCATATAATGACTATGATCAACTAGAGACCGAAGCCAAAGTCAAAGAAGCAGGCAAAATGCGCGTGGAAGGCAAAGACTATGTCGTGCAAGACGGCGATGTGATGCACTTCCGGTTTAATGTGTGATTGCCGTTACACTTTTTTATAAACTTCCTCAAACGGAATACGAAACCGCTCACCATAAACCCCTTTGGGATCACGAATCCCACAGCCAATCACCATATTAATTTCTGCTTTTCTGGGAATGCCTAAAGCGTGTTTGACGCGTAAGCTGTCGTGACCTTCCATGGGACATGTGTCGTATCCGATGGACGCCATGGCGTTCATAAAGTTTTGCGCTGCTAGCCCAGCACTCTTTTGAGCGACAACACGCAAATCACTTCGGCGTGTTTGACGATACATCGGACGAAAAAGACCAACTACCTGAGCAAAAACATATACCGCCCATCCTTTTAGACCAAAGAAAGTGCTGTAGAGCGTTGGAATGAGTCTCCGATAATAGTTTAATGCCATTTTCTTTCGGGAATCGCTAAACCCATCAGATTTCTCAAAAGCTTGTGATAGATAGTGGTAGTTGGCTCTTGCACGACTACGCCAGAGGTCTCTTCTTGCAACAACAACCACCAAATGCTTAGCAGATCTAGAAGCCCCTTGATCAAAACATGCTATAGAAATTTCACGACAAACTGCTGGGTCGGTGACGTGATAAAACTCCCACAGCTGCAGGTTGCTACTTGTAGGCGCAAGGGTGGCTTGGTAGATGCAATCTTTTACTTTTTCATCATCAAGATCCTCGTCTGTAAAAGCACGAACCGAACGACGGTAGTCAATCGCTTCGCGAACTGTTTTTTCGTTTAAGATAGCCACTTAAGTAAAGGTTTTAGAAATCCAATTTTCTTTTGATATGGTGCGTAACGATAGGAGGGGTCAGGCCAGCTGCCACGTTGTATATATGGCTTTTTATGGGTAAAGGCCGTAAAACTGTGCTCACCATGGTAGCTCCCAATTCCACTGTGTCCAATTCCACCAAAAGGAAGTTTTCGGTTGGTAAATTGAAGTAAAGTGTCATTGATAATTCCTCCTCCATAAGAATAGGAATACATTATTTTTTTTGCCCATCGCTTGCGCTGAGAAAACACATAAAACGATAAGGGCTTTTCATATTGCTCGATAATCTGCTTGAGGTCCTCGTCTGTTTGGTAAGTGAGTATGGGAAGCAATGGACCAAAGATTTCCTCTTCCATCAAAACATTGTTTGTGTCATCGACCTCGATAAGTGTTGGTTGAATATACAAATGATTGGCATTGCTTTCTCCTCCATAGACAATACGTTGTTTTTTGAGTAAAGACAACAACCTGTCAAAATGATGTTTGTTGATAATGTTGCCATAGTCATAGGAGCTGGCAGCGTCATCGCCATAGCTTGCCCTTATTGCTTTATTCATGGCCTTAATAAGAGATTCTTTTACGGATTTATGGACAAGAATATAATCGGGTGCGATACAGGTTTGACCACAGTTTAAAAACTTCCCAAAAACAATGCGACGAGCAGCAGTAGATATTCGTGCTGAATGATCAACGATACACGGGTTCTTTCCTCCTAGTTCAAGGGTGGTTGGAGTGAGATGCTTGGCAGCAGCTTCTGCCACAATCTTAGCGACGTTCACTCCGCCTGTGTAAACAATATAGTCCCATCTTTCTTTGAGTAATGCTTGTGACACTTCTGGACCACCTTGCACAACGCTCACCCACTCGGGCGGAAAAACGTTTTCGATAATGTGAGACACACATGCAGCGGTATGAGGTGCCAGCTCAGAGGGTTTGATGACAACCGTGTTTCCTGCGGCAACCGCACCGACCAAAGGGGTAAAAACAAGCTGGAAAGGATAGTTCCACGGGCTAATATGAAGCATAACTCCGTATGGCTCGGGAACAATATAATCTTTTGATGGCCAGTTGATCAACGAGCCAGAAACTCGTTTTGGTTTAGCAAGACGATTGAGGTTGCGTCTAAAATAATCGATTTCTGTGAGGACGAGCCCAACTTCGGAGAGGAACGTTTCGCTAGGCGATTTGCCTAAATCTTTGGCTAGTGCTTCGTTGATATTGACTTCGTTTGCAAGAATCACTTGCTTGAGCTTACGCAGAATTTCTTTACGTAATTTTACCGATTGAGTGCCTCCTGATTCAAAAAACACCCTTTGGACGTTTCGTGTAGAATTTTCTCCAATCTCAATCTTCTTTTTCATAATATACAATGTTACAAAATTTGTAATTAGTATGTAATTCTGTAAAAAAAGGGAGGATTTATTGGTGAAAATTTGAATTTGCTGCATCTTTGAAAAACGAAAAAGAAAAAATTGTTGGACACCATTCAAAATTTACTTGCAATTATTTGATTATCAATCCATTAAAATTTTATAATTTATTTTGGATGTCGTCATCGTTTTTTGCAGGTTGTCTCCCTCACTTCTTCTTTGAATAGTTTTGTTTTCAATTACACGAATAACATGAATCGATACAGTAAAACCGTTACGCAAGATCCCACACAGCCAGCTGCACAGGCCATGTTGCATGCCATTGGTCTAAACGATGATGATTTAAAAAAGCCATTGGTCGGCATCGCGTCAACGGGTTATGAGGGAAATCCTTGTAACATGCACCTCAATGATTTGTCTACCTATGTCAAACAAGGAACACAGGCTGTAGATCTCATTGGATTGATCTTTAACACCATTGGAGTGAGTGATGGAATTTCGATGGGTACACCAGGAATGCGCTTTTCATTGCCCTCCAGAGATTTGATTGCAGACTCTATGGAAACGGTAATGGGTGCGATGTCTTATGACGCTATGGTAACCGTTGTTGGTTGTGACAAAAACATGCCGGGTGCTTTAATGGCAATGCTGCGCCTCAATCGCCCTTCTGTACTTCTTTATGGAGGCACGATTGCAGCAGGTTGTCTCAATGATCAAAAATTAGACGTTGTTTCCGCTTTTGAAGCTTGGGGGCAAAAAGTAGCAGGTGCAATTGATGAAAACGAATTTAAAGCAGTCGTGCAAAATGCTTGCCCGGGTGCTGGTGCTTGCGGTGGGATGTACACCGCCAACACCATGGCTTCTTCTATAGAAGCTCTTGGAATGTCACTTCCTTACAGTTCTTCTAACCCTGCGGTTGGTGAAGAAAAACAAGGCGATGCGATTGCTGCTGGAAAGTCGTTGCATCATCTTCTGGAAAAAGACATTAAACCACGTGATATTGTGACCAAAAAATCTTTGGAAAATGCACTTCGACTGATTACCGTCTTAGGGGGGTCAACAAATGCCGTGCTTCACTTTTTGGCAATTGCCAAAGCAGCTGAAGTTGAGATCACAATAGACGATTTTCAACGGATTAGTGATTGCACACCCTTTTTGGCCGATCTGAAACCAAGTGGGAAATTTTTGATGGAAGATGTTCATCGTGTGGGTGGTATTCCTGCTGTGATGAAATATATGCTTGAAGAGGGTATGTTGCACGGAGACTGTCTAACAGTTACTGGCAAAACAATTGCCGAAAATCTAGCCGATGTAGCACCGCTTAAAGTTGGTCAAAAGGTCATACGCTCTGTTTCTGACCCCATCAAACCAACGGGGCATATTCGTATTTTAAAAGGAAACCTTGCAGAAGAAGGATCTGTCGCAAAAATCACAGGAAAAGAAGGATTGTTGTTCCAAGGCCCTGCCCGTGTTTTTGATGGAGAGTTTGAAGCAAATGATGGTATTCGAACAGGTAAGGTTAAAAAAGGAGAAGTCGTGGTCATTCGTTATGAAGGGCCTCAAGGCGGTCCTGGCATGCCTGAAATGTTAAAACCAACAGCTGCCATAATGGGTGCAGGCCTAGGGAATGACGTCGCGTTAATTACCGATGGTCGCTTTTCGGGTGGGACACACGGCTTTGTTGTGGGACACATCACACCAGAAGCGCAAGTAGGTGGTACGCTTGCTTTGGTACAAGACGGGGATCATATTTTGATTAATGCGGAGGACAATACCATTGTGTTGGACGTCGATGATCAAGAGCTTGAAGATCGAAGAAAAAAATGGGTGGCTCCACAGCTCAAAGTATCTCGAGGCGTTTTGTATAAATATGCAAAGGCAGTGTCGTCGGCATCTGCTGGTTGTGTAACAGATGAAAATTTATAATGGGCGCAAAAAAATCATTACCAAAAAAAGCATCTGGCCATATTACTGGGGCGGAAGCTGTTGTGCGAAGTTTAATTGCTGAAGGTGCCGATTTGATTTACGGTTACCCAGGTGGTGCGATTATGCCTGTGTATGACGAACTCTATAAGTTTCAAGATCATATCGAGCATGTTCTTGTTCGCCATGAACAAGGTGCTGCTCATGCAGCGCAAGGTTTTGCCCGTGTTTCTGGTAAGGTCGGTGTCTGTATGGCCACTTCTGGTCCTGGCGCAACAAACCTAGTCACCGGAATTGCTGATGCAATGATTGACTCTACGCCACTTGTTTGTATCACTGGACAAGTGCCTTCTCACTTGCTAGGCTCTGATGCCTTCCAAGAAACTGATATTATCGGAATATCAACTCCAGTGACCAAATGGAGTTATCAGGTGACTAAAGTCGAAGAAATTCCTGAGATACTAGCAAAAGCATTTTATATCGCTCGTTCTGGTCGTCCGGGCCCTGTGTTGGTTGATATAACCAAAGATGCTCAGTTCGCAAAAAGCGAATTTTCATACACAAAATGCACCAAAATACGCAGTTATAAACCAATACCCGAAACTTCTGACGACGATCTTTCGCAAGCTTCCAAGTTGATTAACGCTGCCAAAAAACCAATGATTGTTTGGGGTCAGGGTGTTATCTTGGGGGAAGCTGAAGATGAGTTTCGTGCATTTGTCGAAAAATCGGGCGTTCCTGCTGCATGGACGATCCTAGGTGTTTCTGCTATTGAAACGGCCCACCCTCTCAATGTGGGTATGGTGGGGATGCATGGAAATTATGCGCCAAATTTACTTACAAATGAATGTGATCTTCTCATTGCTATTGGCATGCGCTTTGACGACCGTGTGACTGGTGATCTTGCGAGCTATGCCAAACAAGCGAAAATTATTCATTTTGAGATCGACCCTGCCGAGGTCAACAAAAATGTTAATGTAGATGTGGCTGTCATGGGCAACGTAAAGCACACCCTTGCTGCAATACTACCTCATGTTGAAAAGAAAATTTATACAGATTGGCTCGACCGTTTTCATAAACTGGACACTATCGAGCACGATAAAGTAATAGACGCTGAACTCAACCCAACGAAATCAGGTTTGACAATGGGGGAGGTCATCAAAACCATTAATGCCAATAGCCAAGGGGACGCCGTTGTAGTGACAGACGTTGGTCAGCATCAAATGATTGCATGTCGTTATGCTGAATTTCGTCAATCAAAAAGTAACATCACATCTGGTGGTTTGGGAACTATGGGGTTTGCATTGCCTGCTGCTTTAGGCGCCAAAATGGGCGCTCCCGATCGTGAGGTCGTGGCTGTTATTGGAGACGGAGGATTTCAAATGAACATCCAAGAGTTGGGTACCATTTTTCAAACACAAGCCGCTGTAAAAATTGTCATTCTAAACAATGACTTTTTGGGCATGGTTCGTCAGTGGCAGCAATTGTTTTTTGACAAACGTTACGCATCGACAGAAATGGTTAATCCCGATTTTGTCAAAATTGCTGAAGGCTATTTTATCGAATCCAAACGAGTAACTACTCGTGATGATATGACTGCTGCCGTGGCAGAAATGATGAAGTCCGACAAGCCTTATCTTTTAGAAGTTTGTGTGGAAAAAGAAAACAACGTGTTTCCGATGATACCCTCAGGTGCATCGGTTTCAGATATTAGACTCGAATAATCATGGAAAAAAAGACATATACCATTTCCATATATGCTGAAAATAATGTTGGATTGCTCTCCAGAGTTTCCGCAATATTTTTAAAGCGTCATATCAATATTGATAGTCTGAACACCTCATTATCAGAAATAGAAGATATTTTTCGGTTTGTGATTGTGGTTCAAACCTCAAAAGATCAGGTGATTAAAATTGTCAAGCAAATTGAAAAGCAGATTGAAGTTATCAAAGCTTTTTATCACACGGACGAAGAAACAATATTTCAAGAATCCGCTCTATATAAAGTGAAATCAAATTCACTATTTGAACAGCGTCAAATTCAAAATGTAATCAAAAAAAGTCATGCAAATATTGTCACTGTTAATCCCGATTTTTTTGTGATTGAAAAAACAGGTTTTCGTGAAGAGACAGAGCAATTGTATAACGAATTGGCACCCTACGGACTATTGCAATTTGTTCGTTCAGGTAGAATTTCTGTAACAAAATCTCCTATGCAGATTACCCATATTTTAAAAGAATTTTCTAAATAATATTTATAATGTCAAATTATTTCAACACCCTTTCATTACGTGAGCAACTCGATCAACTTGCTCGTTGTCGTTTTATGAACCCTTCAGAATTCAGCGATGGAATTGCTGCATTAAAAGGAAAAAAAATTGTTATTGTAGGATGTGGGGCCCAAGGCCTTAACCAAGGTCTTAACATGCGCGATTCTGGCTTGGATGTTTCCTACGCTCTTCGCGCAGGCGCAATTGAGCAAAAGCGTACTTCTTATAACAACGCAGTGTCCAATGACTTTAACGTTGGAACCTATGAAGAAATGATTCCAAGTGCTGATTTGGTCATCAATCTTACGCCTGACAAAAACCACACTTCTGTGGTTGAGGCCGTTATGCCTTTGATGAAAAAGGGTGCAACACTTTCCTATTCACATGGTTTTAATATTGTTGAAGAAGGAACCAAAGTAAGAGAAGATCTGACTGTTATCATGGTTGCACCAAAAAGCCCTGGCTCTGAGGTTCGCGAAGAATACAAAAGAGGTTTTGGCGTACCAACACTTATTGCCGTTCACGTCGATAACAACCCACAAGGTCATGGTCTCGCACAAGCAAAAGCATATTGTGTAGGTACAGGTGGTCACCGCGCTGGTGTTTTAGAGTCTTCCTTTGTTGCAGAAGTGAAGTCTGATTTAATGGGTGAGCAAACCATTTTGTGTGGTGTCTTGCAAACAGGTTCTATTTTGAGCTTTGATAAAATGGTCGAAAAAGGAATTGAGCCAAGCTATGCATCAAAACTAATTCAGCATGGTTGGGAGACGATTACCGAAGCGCTTAAGCACGGAGGTATTACCAATATGATGGACAGATTAAGTAACCCTGCTAAAGTAAAAGCATTCAAGCTCTCTGAAGAGTTAAAAGAGATTATGGAGCCATTGTTCGAAAAACATATGGACGATATTATGTCAGGTCACTTTTCTAAAACGATGATGGAAGATTGGGCAAATGACGATAAAAACCTTTTAGAGTGGCGTGCCGCAACAGGAGAGACTGCTTTTGAAAAGACTGCAATCACTGATCGTGAAATATCTGAACAAGAATTCTTTGATCACGGTATACTCATGGTCGCTTTTGTCCGCGCAGGTGTTGAGTTGGCTTTTGATACTATGGTTGCTTCAGGAATTAAAGATGCATCAGCATATTATGAATCATTGCATGAGACACCATTGATTGCCAACACAATTGCTCGTAAAAAGCTTTTTGAAATGAACCGTGTGATATCTGACACTGCAGAATATGGTTGCTATTTGTTTGACCATGCTTGCAAACCCTTGTTGACAGATTTCATGAAAGGAATTGATACTGATGTGATTGGTGCTTCTTTCCAGTCGCATGAAAGTGGTGTTGACAACCAGGAGCTCATTCAAATCAATGATGTGATTCGTAAACACCCCGTAGAGGTTATTGGAAAAGAGTTACGCGCTTCGATGACAGCCATGCAGAAAATAGGATAAACCTTGACACATATCTTAGACATAAAAGAAATAGAAAAGGCGAGAGATATCGTTCGTGATGTAGCACTCGAAACGCCATTGCAGTTCAACGAAAGATTGAGCATGCAATATGGCGCAAAAGTGTTGTTAAAACGCGAAGACTTACAGCCGATCCGTTCTTTTAAGTTAAGAGGTGCATATCACAAAATCCATAAACTTTCCAAAGAAGAGTGTGAGCGTGGTATCGTGTGTGCAAGTGCAGGTAACCATGCACAAGGTGTTGCCTTGGCTTGTAATAAACTCGGGATTCAAGGGACAATTTTTATGCCAGTACCTACACCCAAGCAAAAACTTGGTCAAGTACGTATGTTTGGTGGCTCTTTTGTCGAAATCAAATTGATGGGTGACACCTTTGACGATGCTTATGCAGCAGCGCAAGCGTTTAAAGATAAAACCAACAGTGCTTTTGTTCATCCCTTTGAAGATGAGGATGTTGTTGTTGGTCAGGCGACATTGGCCTTGGAACTCATCGAGCAGGCAAAAGAACCTATAGACTACATTCTTGTGCCGATTGGTGGTGGTGGCCTGATTTCTGGCGTCCTCCATGTTTTTAAAACTTTATCCCCCAAAACTAAAGTGATTGGGATTGAGCCTAGTGGTGCACCTGCTATGCAACAATCGCTAGAAAAAGGGGAGATCACCGCTTTAGATAAAATAGACCCTTTTGTTGATGGAGCAGCTGTTCGTAGAGTTGGAGATAATGCCTATGTGTTATGTCGTGAATACCTCGACAAAATGGTGCTTGTTTCAGAAGGTGAAATATGCCAGTCGATCCTAACACTATACAACAAAGAAGCAATCGTTGTTGAGCCAGCAGGTGCAATGTCAACAGCAGCACTCGACGCTATTGCAGATGAAATTAAAGGAAAAAATGTCGTTTGCCTTATTTGTGGTGGTAATAATGACATTACTAGGATGGCAGAAATCAAGGAACGCGCTTTGTTAGAGGAACGTTTGTTGCATTATTTTATTGTGCGTTTTCCACAGCGTGCAGGTGCTTTAAAAGAGTTTGTGGCAGAAGTGTTGGGCGTAAACGACGACATTACCTTTTTTGAATATTCTAAAAAAAATAATCGATCAAACGGACCAGCAGTTGTTGGAATCGAAATTAAAAATCCAAACGACTTTGAACCTCTTGTAGAGCGTATGAAGTCAAAAGGGTTTTATGGAGATTATATCAACAATAAACCTGATTTGTTTCAATTTTTAATATAATTGTAAAAAAATTGCATGAAAGCAACGTATTCAACAATACCCAAAGAATACGCTATAGAAAACCCTATAGCACATTCAACATACCTTACAGGAGGACAAATTAACACTTGGACTGGTAGCATAGCCGAGGTTTATTCTTCAATTCAAACCGAAAATAAGGATGGTCAATATGGTCCTACTTTATTGGGAACTGTTCCCGATATGGACGAAGCCGCTGCATTAGAAGCTTTGGCTGCTGCCGATAAGGCCTATGACAAAGGACAAGGTAAATGGCCTACCATGAAAGTGGCTGACCGCATTGCTTGTATGCAACGCTTTGTAGATTTGATGAAATTAGAGCGGGAGAAAGTTGTCAAGCTCTTAATGTGGGAAATTGGTAAAAACCTCAACGACTCCCAAAAGGAATTTGACCGAACAGTCGATTACATCAACGATACGATCTCTGCATATAAAGAGATTGACCGAAACAGCGCCAAGTTTCACAATGAAGGTGGTGTGAATGCCCATATCCGAAGAGGTCCAATAGGAATTGTTCTTTGTCTGGGGCCATATAATTACCCGCTTAACGAAACATTCTGTTTGTTGATCCCTGCAATTATGATGGGAAATACGGCGATTTTTAAGCCTGCAAAGCATGGTGTTTTGTTGATCGCGCCTCTTCTTGAAGCTTTTCAAGAGAGTTTTCCTCCAGGTGTCGTAAATGTCGTTTTTGGACGTGGACGGACGATTGCATCTCCGATCATGAAAACAGGTCTTGTCGATGTATTGGCCTTGATTGGACATAGTAGTTCTGCCATTTCTCTACAGGATTTGCACCCTTACAAAAACCGACTTCGTTTGGTGTTGGGTCTTGAAGCAAAAAATCCAGGGATTATATTGCCAGATGCCGATTTAGACCAAACCGTTGCCGAATGTATAAGTGGTACCTTGTCCTACAACGGACAGCGTTGTACCGCATTAAAAGTATTGTATGTTCATGAAGATATTCGTGAAGAATTTTTAGAAAAGTTTACAAAAGCTGTCGATGCTCTACAAGTTGGACTGCCTTGGGAAAACACACTTTTAACGCCACTACCTGAGCCAAATAAACCCACTTACATTAAGGACCTCATTAATGATGCGATTGATAAGGGTGCTGCGATTATGAATAAACGTGGTGGTGAAGTGTCTGAAAGTTACTGTTTCCCAGCCGTTTTATATCCAGTCTCAGCGGACATGAAGGTTTATGAAGAAGAACAGTTTGGACCTGTGATCCCAGTACTCTCTTTTACTGATATACAGCAGCCATTGGACGATATGTCTTCTTCTTCCTATGGCCAACAAGTAAGCTTGTTTGGTAAGGACGTTACCAAACTTGCTCCGCTTATCGATACACTTGTCAATTTGGTGTGTCGTGTAAACCTTAATAGTTCATGTCAGCGTGGTCCAGATGTTTATCCATTCACAGGACGTAAAAACTCTGCGGTAAGTACGTTGAGTGTACATGACGCTTTGCGATCATTCTCGATCAGAACTTTCTTAGCATCGAAAGATAATGAGACAAACAACGCCATATTAGAGCGCTTGATGGCTTCTAAGAAATCAAAGTTTATCAATACAGACTATATTCTATAGAGTAAATTGAATGTTAGCTATTGAGCATGACGGGCATCACAAGCATCGTGATTTGCTCGTCTTCCTCTGTGCCATCTAATGGGGTAAGAATACCCGCTCGGTTTGGTAAGGACATTTCAAACTGAACTTCCTTGCACGTCATGTTGTTGAGCATCTCTATTAAAAAACGAGCGTTAAAGCCAATTTGCAAATCATTCCCTTGGTATGAACAGCTCAAGCGCTCTTCTGCACGGTTGCTGTAGTCAATATCTTCTGCTGAGATATTGAGTTCTGCACCTGCGAGTTTTAAACGTACTTGATGTGTGGTTTTGTTTGAAAAAATACTCACACGTTTCATGGTTGTCAAAAACAAATTACGATCTATTGTGAGAACATTTGGATTGTCTTTAGGTATTACCGCTTCGTAGTTGGGGTATTTCCCATCGATTAGGCGACATGTAAGTTCCACGTCATCAAATGAAAAGCGAGCGTTACTGTTATTGTATTCAAGTTGAACTTCTGATTCACTACCCGTTAATATCGACTTTAATAGAGTCAGCGGTTTTTTAGGCATGATAAACTCCGTGGATTCATCGCTTGTTACATCGGTGCGGACATAGCGCACCAACTTGTGGGCGTCAGTAGCAACAAATGTAAGTCCTGAAGAAGAAAGTTGGAAAAAGACACCACTCATAACAGGTCGTAAATCATCATTTCCAGAAGCAAAAATTGTATTCGTGATTGCATTTGAAAGTACGTCACCGACTATCGATATTTGACTTGCATCACTTACGCTTACAGCCTTTGGATATTCTTCTGCAGTAGCGTAGGCCAAAGCGTACTTTCCATAGTTCGAGCTTATCTCAATGGTATTTTGATCTGTTAGTGAAAAGGTGAGTGGTTGTTCAGGAAATGTCTTTATGGTTTCCAAAAGTAAGCGTGCAGGAACGGCAATACTTCCTTTTTCATCAGATTCAACATCAATGACAGCCGACATAGTGGTTTCCAAGTCAGTGGCCGTGACACGAAGCTTGTTGTCACTTACTTCAAACAGGAAATGATCTAAAATGGGTAATGTGTTGGTGGTATTGAGCACCCCGCCCAAAGTTTGAATTGGTTTTAAAAGGGCTGAACTTGAGACGATAAACTTCATGATAAAAATGTTGATATAAACAAAAATACTTTTTACAGTTCGAATATGGAAACTAATTTATTAACACTATTCAAATTGAATATTGACCACATCTAGATAATTCAATCCAAACAAGCTCGAAGCGCCTCCAGTGTGTCTGGGATTACTTTTATAAATGGCAAGTTCGAGTAGCCCTAGCGTATTGAATAATGCAAGTTCTTTTCCACCTTCAACACGTTTGTTTTTATCAATATCGAAGCGGATAACTTCAGCGTATGAATGGTATATTTTTTTGATCTCGTTGTTGCGAGCATGAATAGTAAATAGTCGCTGTTGCCCAATATCGGTGAATAATTTTTCACTAATATTGGTGATAACATTTTCATAATTATCAACATAAATGACTTTTCCAACAATGGTTTTCTTGTCATTGCTTACACTTGGAGTAAACGGCATTCGCACGTTGAGTTCATCTATTTTCTTTCCAATGACATTTGGTGCACCACCACGCATTAAGTGAGCAGCAGCTTGCACATATACAGAAAGTGAGCTAAAACTATTTACAGGATGGTCTTTGTGGTCAATAACAAAAACTTCGTCTGGTTTAAACTGTGGATTAATCAGCGACAAGATCCCGTTGTTGGGACAAACAAAATAGTGCTTATTGAGTTTGGCAATGAGCGGTTGATTTTCTGGATTAATTGCTGCATCCACGCAAAGCATATGCACAGATCCTTCGGGAAAGTGTGTGTAACTATTTTGGATAACAAAAGCCGCTTGCGCAATATGAAAGGGCTCAATTTCGTGGGAGATATCAACAATTATAGGCTGCTTGAGAGTAGAATACAAGGCACCCTTGAGCGCAGCCAGATATGGGTCCTTTCGTCCAAAATCTGATGTGAGTGTGAGAACAGGATTCAAATTGATAACTTTAAGTTAAGCTGCGAACACAAAAATTGTTAAATTTGATTTCAAAGTTACCAAAAAAAATGCGGTGGCTTTTCATCATTAAATTGTTTGCTATTGAATGAACTAACAATACAACTGTCAGAAGTCAACCCAACCATATTTTATGGAGGAAGTAAGAGTAAGAATATTGCCATTTTGAAGCGATATTTTCCCAAACTAAAAATTGTAGCTCGTGGCGATACGGTCACAGCTTATGGTGAAGATGAAATTCTAGAGGAGTTTGAAAAACAAATGGATCGTTTGATGCTTTATTATGGAAAATACAATTCCTTAGATGAAAATACTGTCGAGGAAATCCTTACCTCATCGGAGGAGGATAATTTTGGTCTTGACTCTACAGACAATGAAACGCTTTTACATGGTGTTGGCGGCAAAGTCATTAAAACACGCACTGTCAATCAAGCACGTATGGTAGAGGCTATTACGACAAACGACTTGGTTTTTGCTGTTGGTCCCGCAGGAACAGGGAAAACCTATACGGGCGTTGCAATGGCAGTGAAGGCACTCAAAAATAAAGAAGTTAAGCGGATTGTTCTTACACGTCCAGCCGTTGAAGCAGGTGAAAACTTAGGGTTTTTGCCTGGTGATTTAAAAGAAAAACTTGATCCCTACATGCAGCCATTATATGACGCACTTCGTGATATGATTCCTGCTGAAAAGCTTTCGAGTTACATTGAGAAGGGAACGATACAGATTGCCCCCATGGCTTTTATGCGTGGTCGTACTCTCGATAATGCCTTTGTGATTTTGGATGAAGCCCAAAATACCACCCACAACCAAATGAAAATGTTTTTAACCCGAATGGGGAAGAACACAAAGTTTGTCATTACGGGCGATCCTGGTCAAATTGATCTTCCTAGACGTGTGATTTCAGGGCTAAAAGAAGTCCTGTTGATTTTGGCAGATGTCAAAGGGATAGAGATTATTTATCTCGATGGTCGAGATGTTATTCGTCATCAACTCGTTAAAAAAGTCATCGAAGCATACAAAAAAACAGAGCATCATAACTAATGGCCACAAACACACTAATGAAAACCGATTTTGCCTTCACAGGGCAAAAAAATAAGTACACTGGAAAAGTTCGAGAGGTGTATTCGTTGGCTGACGATCTACTCATCATGGTGGCATCAGATCGCCTGTCTGCCTTTGATGTTGTCATGCCGAGGGGAATTCCTTTTAAGGGGCAAATCCTCAATCAGATTGCCACACATATGATGAGAGCAACCGCCGATTTGGTTCCAAACTGGATTACCGACACGCCAGATCCCAATGTTGCTGTAGGTAAAAAATGTACTCCTTATAAGATCGAGATGGTTATTCGCGGCTATCTAGCTGGTCATGCAGCTAGAGAATATAAAGTTGGAAAACGAATGATTTGTGGCGTTCTCATGCCTGAGGGAATGAAAGAAAACGATAAATTCCCAAATCCTATAATAACCCCTGCAACCAAAGCAGAACAAGGCGATCACGATGAAGACATTAGCGAGCAGCAGATCATTAGCCAAGGCATTGTCCCAGAAGATGAATACAAACAACTGAAAGGCTATACCAATGCGTTGTTTGCCCGTGGCACTGAACTTGCCGCTAAACAAGGGTTGCTTCTTGTTGACACTAAGTATGAGTTTGGCAAGGATAGTTCGGGGAAAATTGTTTTGATTGATGAAATTCACACCCCTGATTCGTCTCGTTATTTTTATGCCGATGGATATCAAGAGCGTCAAGAGCAAAGCTTACCACAAAAGCAGCTTTCTAAAGAGTTTGTTCGTCAGTGGCTTATCAGTAATGGATTCCAAGGGCTTGAGGGACAGAACTTGCCAGTAATGAACGACGACTATATTGAAAGCGTTTCTCAGCGCTACATCGAATTGTATGAGCAGATTATGGGAATGCCTTTTGAAAAAGCAGACGTAGGTAACATTGGGCAGCGCATGCAACACAATCTCAAGGAGTATCTTCCCTAATTACTTAATGATAAGTATTTTTTTAATTCACTATCCGTACAATCGAAATCCAGTTTGTGTGCGTTTACTTCCTTTCGTCTCACCCATGTCATTTGTCGTTTTGCGTAGTGTCTCGTGTGCTGCTTGGTTAATTCAATGGCACGATCCAAACTTATTTTTTCTTCGAAAAAGTCAAATATTTCTTTATAACCAACAGTCTGCAATGCATTGAGTGACCTGTATAGATAGAGCTTTTGGGCTTCCTGCAACATCCCTGCATTCATCATTTGATCAACACGTTTATTAATGCGGTCATAGAGTACTTGGCGAGGTATATCAACCATTAGTGCGAGCACTTCAAAAGGACGCTTCTGTTTGTTTTGACCGAGAAATGAGGAGTACGGTTTTCCAGAAGCAAGGCACACGCTTAAAGCTCGGAGTATGCGACTTGGATTTTGTTTGTCTACATTTTTATAGTGTACAGGATCAAGTTCTTGTAATTCTTGTTGCAAAACTGACAAACCGTCAACTGCTAATCGACTACCTAGTGTGTTTCGAATTTCCTCTGAAACTTCTGGAAATTTATCAATTCCGTTCACGACAGCTTGCATATACAACCCAGACCCCCCAACCATAACGGCAACATCGTGGTCTTCAAAATAATCGGTTAAAAGCGCAATCGCTTCAGCTTCATATTGTCCTACAGAATAAGGAGAATGAATACTTTTGTGTTGTATAAAGTGGTGTTGGACCTCGGCGAGTTCGTCGGTTGTAGGTACGGCAGTACCGATTGACATTTCTTTATAAAACTGTCGAGAGTCACAGGAAAATATCTCTGCTTGAAATGTTTTTGCAATGCGAATGGCTAAAGCGGTTTTTCCACTTGCTGTGGGACCTGATAAGGTTATAAGTGTTTTTTTCATTGCTCGGATGTGTTGAGTGGCACAACTCGTATGTTTTTATGTTTTCTTAAATAACTTTTAATGATGTGTCTGGCTTCTCTATTATCTTTTGTGGGGTAGATAATGTTGCGCAATGCATCTGGGTGAGTGATTTGATGTGATAGATTCACATAGCCAAAACCAATAAGTTTTTTGTTTTCAATCAAAATCACACTCTGCTCTTCTGGATTACGCCCACGATCAACTATGACCATGTCAGAATAGCTAAATTCGACATCAGCAATTAGTTGTTTCACTCTTTTGTTATAGCTTTCAACAGGTTCTTCTTCGATACAGGCACCCAAGCATTTCTGTTTGTGGTGCAGACTGCAAGCCCCTTCTTTCTTATCTAAACTCAGCATTTTAAGGCAAAGAGAATATTTTTCAGCATAATGAAATAGGATGGTGCGGGCACGATTTAGATTTTTAAAAGTCGTGAGATATTCTTCTCCATCAACTGCATGTACCAACCGCAAGACTTGATATCCCTCTTGAGTTTCTACTCTGGATAGCCCGAATTTGATAAAGCTGTTTTTGTACATGCGATTGTGTTTGGGTTTGTGGAGCTTGATTTCGTCGAGTTCTTTGAGCAGCGCAATGAGCTCACTTCCTGTTTCTTCAACGCTAATCGCATCTGTTTCGAGCTGAATGCGGAGTTGTTTTTTTCCAGAACTGCTAAAGTGCTGGTTGATACGACGCTTTATGTTTTTGCTTTTTCCAATATAAATGACGTCGCCTTTGCTGTTGTGTAGGTAGTACACGCCCATAGATGCTGGTACTCCCTCCATAAGTTTTAACAAGTGTTTTGGTTTTTTGGGTTGCGACTTTGTTTTGACAAATTCTTTTACAATTTTTTTTTCTCCGTCTTTGTTGAGTAGTATTTTAAGGAGTTCTAAAGTAGCACGCGCATCACCAGCAGCACGGTGGCGGTCACTCAGAGGAATCCCTAAGCTACGAACCAAACGTCCTAGCTTGTAGGATTCTATGTCAGGAATGAGTTTTTTTGATAGCTCAACAGTACACAATGTTTTTCGTTCAAAGTCATATCCCAACCTTTCAAACTCGGTTTGTAGCATGCGATAATCAAAACTAGCGTTGTGTGCAACCAATACGCAGTCACTGGTGATCTCGACAATCCGTTTTGCCAATTCATAAAATTTGGGCGCATTACGCAACATCTTTTCGTTGATTCCTGTCAGATTTTGCACAAAGGGCTGAATGGGACGTTCTGGATTGATCAAACTGCTAAATTGATCTGTTAGATCATTGCCATCGTATTTGTAAATCGCAATTTCGGTGATCCCTTCCTCACCGTATTTACCTCCTGTAGTTTCAACATCAACAACGGCGTACATAGCTTCTAGTTTCGCGATCCAAATATACGGCTACCAACACGAATCATATTACTCCCACAAGCAATGGCGAGCTCGTAATCCCCACTCATTCCCATGGATAATGTATCCCATTGGCATTCATTTTTGTGTTTGTCAAAATAGTTCTTTAAAGATCCAAATTCTTCTTTCAATTGTGACTGATCATCTGAAAAAGTGGCCATGCCCATCAGTCCTCGTATGCGCACATGTGAGCATTGCATATTTTGTAAAAGCTCATCACATGCGTTAAAAGTTAATCCAAATTTGGTTTCTTCCCTTGCAATTCGCATTTGCAGTAAGCAGTCAATGATTCGATCATTTTTCTGTGCTTGTTTGTCAATTTCTCGAAGCAATCGCACACTATCAACACTGTGTATGAGCGAGACAAAAGGAGCAATGTATTTCACTTTATTTCGTTGCAAATGCCCAATCATATGCCATTGAATATCCTTGGGGAGTCGGGTGGCTTTTTCACTCATTTCTTGCACCTTATTTTCTCCGAAATCCAAATGTCCAGTTTCATACGCTTCTTGAATTCTCTCAATAGGTTTTGTCTTTGACACCGCAATGAGCTTCACTGTCGTTGGAATTGTTTTTAAAAGGGTAGTAATATTCTCTTTAATCATTGTGATAAAAAATCAAAGATAAGCATACCATTTAATGGTTTGGGTTCAATGTGGGTACTCTTTGGGGGAAGAAGTTTTGATGTTGAGATGACAGTTTTAATATCTTCAAAAGAAATATCGTAGTGTTGAATGCCAAAAACAAACTCTTTACGATCAACAGCATTTTTAATTTCTGTCATCGGGTTATTGTAATGATGGTATTGAATGCGTTTGTCTCGTTGCAGGTCTCTAATATTGAGCAAAGGCTTAGCGATTTTATCATAGATGATTTGAGAGGGAATACGCTCCAATGCCGTTGAGCTGTTTCTGTCCGTATGTCTCAATCGATACCAGCTTCCCCATATGTAGAGAGTAAATTCATTTGCTTTTGTGGGTGCTGCATATTTGTCAATACGATCAACGGTAAAGTGAGTATATAAAGCAGCCAAGAAATGATCAGCTCGCATCTCGTTTAAATCGGTAAACATTCGGCAAAAACTACTGATTTTTAGCTGATTTTCAGGAACAATATACGCTAGAAAATGATTTTTGCTAGCCTTTTCTTTCGCATACACCAGCGACGAAAAGCAACGATGATGGCCATCAGCGATATAAGCACAATCAATGTCTTGCAACAGTTTGTTTACCCGCTTTATCATGATGGGGTGGTCTATGCGCCATAGCTTATAGGTTGCTTCATTACGGTCAAACTCTGCCATGGGCATTGTGTGTAGAATTTGACTTCGAACCTCCGACAACTGATTGTTGTCTTTGTGACATATAACAACGGGTTCGGTATTCAATTTGGAGTCTTGTAAAAATTTCTTGAACCGCATCACACGATTTTTTTCGACATGTTCATGTGGTTTGACGGTACCATTGATAAGATAATCGGTATGTGCGCAACCAATAAAACCAGTAAGTGCCCCTAATGTTGTTTCAATTTGAAGGAAGTATAGACTTGGTTCAGGATCTTTCTTTAAAACGGCATTTCGTAGATAAGTATCCAAACGTTTCCGAATATGTGAGGAATTGTTTGTATCAGGTTTAATCAATGACATAAAATCATTTATATCATGGATTTTAGGGTCGTAGTTGTCAATTTGACGATTTAACCACATTTTCATGTTCTGTGGTTTTGGACGTATTGCTTGAAATGGGGATAAGTGCATAGTTAAAAACAATTTAAAATTTGGTAGGCAACTTCGAGCGCTGAAGTGCCGGCTTGAAGTGTCACGGCAGGTTTTTTGTTGTTTTGGATAGCATCGGCAAAGTTTTCCAGTTCCAATTGAATGGCATTTCCTTCGCTGACATTTGGATTGTCGAAGAAGATTTGTTTTTTGATGCCTTCCGCATTTTCCAAAACCATCGCAAAGTCTTCGGGGGACTCGGGTGCATTTTGCATACGTACAACTTCTACTTTTTTCTCAAAAAAGTCAACGGACACGTAGGCGTCACGCTGAAAGAATCTAGATTTTCGCAATGTTTTCATTGAAATCCGACTTGCTGTGAGATTGGCCACGCAACCGTTTTCAAAGCGCAACCGAGCGTTGGCGATGTCGGGAGTATCACTAATGACAGACACACCGCTAGCTTGCACATCAACAACTTTTGAAGAGACAACACTCAACACCGCGTCTATGTCATGAATCATCAAGTCCAAAACGACAGAAACATCTGTGCCTCGGGGATTAAACTCTGCCAAACGATGTGATTCGATAAACATGGGGTGTTTGATGTGAGGACGAGCAGCCATAAAAGCGGGGTTAAATCGCTCGACTTGACCGACCATTCCTTGCAGATTTTTCTTTTTTGCAAGCTCAACAAGGTCCTTGGCTTCCTCAACAGTCGTTGTGATTGGTTTCTCCAAAAAAACGTGTTTTCCACGCTCAAGAGCAGATTTTGCTAGCTCGTAGTGTGTCACTGTTGGCGTTACAATATCAACTACATCGACGGATTCGAGCAGAGAATTGATGTCGTTGAAGGAACGATACCCAAACTCTCTAGCGATTCGTGCTGCTTGTTGTGGTTGAGTGTCATAAAACCCTACAAGATCATAACGTGCTGATTCTTTGAGTAGTCGCAAGTGAATTTTACCTAAGTGGCCAGCTCCGAGAACACCAATTTTTATTTTTGAATTCATAAATACAAAGGTAGGATTTATCATACAATTAATCTTTCGAAAATATCCAAACTCTTTGTATTTTTAACTTGTGGTAGATAGCACGAAGCATCAGGGGATGCGTAGACATTTGGTAGAACAGCTACGCAATAAAGGAATTACCGATGAACGGGTGTTATCGGTAATTGCTCAAATACCACGTCACTTGTTTATGGACAGTGGGTTTGAGTCGCACGCCTATCAAGATAAAGCCTTCCCCATAGCTGCTGAACAAACCATATCACAGCCTTACACCGTTGCTTTTCAATCCCAACTTCTCGAAGTAAAGCCAAATCATAATGTGCTCGAAATTGGAACGGGATCAGGTTACCAAACGGCTGTTTTAACACTCTTAGAAGCGGTTGTTTTTTCAATCGAGCGTCAACATAAATTGTATCGTTATAGTATGCGACAACTGCCAAAACTTGGCTATCGTCCAAAAAAGTTGGTCTTTGGTGACGGCTACAAAGGACTGCCCGATCATGCACCTTTTGATCGAATTTTAGTCACTGCGGGCGCTAAAGAAGTGCCCAAACCATTGCTTGAACAATTGGCAATAGGCGGACGATTAGTCATCCCTGTTGGTACGGGAACGCAAGAAATGATTTTATTTGTGCGCAAGTCAGCCAAAGAATTTGAGAAACAGACTCACGGAACTTTCCGCTTTGTTCCCATGCTCGAAGATAAAAACTGATTTAGCGATTCGAGTAACTCTTCTTTACTCGATCTAACTGGCGCTTGTTATCCCTATCCTTCATGGTATTGCGTTTGTCATGGATTTTCTTCCCTTTAGCCAGTGCAATACGAAGTTTTGCATATCCTTTTTCACTGATAAACAGATTGAGTGGCACAATCGTCAGTCCAACATTTTTGACCTCTTTGTGAAGTTTTTTAAGCTCTTTTTTTTGCAAAAGCAACTTGCGGTCAGCGCGAACACGATGGTTTACATATCCACCATCACTATACGTTTCTATGGACATATTAATAACAAATAGTTCTCCTTTATCGCTGAATTCACAAAAGCTTTCAGATATGGAGGCCTTGGAATTTCGAATCGATTTGATTTCGGTACCAGTCAATACTAAACCAGCCGTATATTGATCGATAAGCTCGAACTCAAAACGTGCACGCTTGTTTTTAATGTTGATCTGCTTTTGCATGTTGCAAAGGTAGGAACTTATATGAATCCTAAAACGTATAGTTTTTTACTACTTTCAATATTGCACCCAAACAAATGAAAATAAAAATCGATTTCAACCTTTTTTAACAATCTCAATTTTAAAATGTATCATTTTATGAAACTGACATGTGCCTTTTATTGCCGCTTGCAACTGTTGTAGTTGTAACACAACCAACAAAATCTGAATCTGACCATGCATATGCAGTAGCGCATTCGTGTTGTTAAATACTTGGTGCATAAGTTATATAAGAAAGAGAAAAGAAAGATATGGAATTGTTTGTGGATTGCTGTATTTTTGCTTTTTGCTATGACTATGGAAAACGTAAGAGATCACCAAGTATTTGAACTTATCGAAGCTGAACACCAACGCCAAATCAATGGGCTTGAGTTGATTGCTTCTGAAAATTTTACGAGCCAACAAGTGATGGAAGCGACAGGCTCGGTATTGACTAACAAATATGCTGAGGGCTATCCAGGTAAACGTTACTACGGTGGTTGCGAAGTGGTTGATGAGGTCGAAAACCTAGCCATTGAGCGCATCAAAACCCTTTTTGGAGCAGCATATGCCAACGTGCAACCTCACTCAGGCTCACAAGCGAATACGGCAGTTTACCATGCATTTCTCAAGCCAGGAGACAAAATCATGGGCTTTGATCTTTCGCATGGCGGTCATTTAACACATGGCTCGCCAGTCAATTTTTCTGGACGTTTGTATAATCCTGTATTTTATGGGGTAGACAAAGAAACAGGTCTATTGAATTATGATACGATTCAAGAAATTGCCGATCGTGAACGCCCGCAGATGATTATTGCCGGTGCTTCTGCCTACTCACGCGATATAGACTTTGAGCGTTTTCGTGTCATTGCTGACAGTGTAGGTGCTTTTCTATTGGCCGACATATCTCACCCTTCTGGGCTGATTGCCAAGGGGTTGCTCAACGATCCCATTCCCCATTGTCATGTTGTGAGTACCACTACACACAAAACCCTTCGAGGTCCAAGAGGTGGTCTTATAATGATGGGTAAAGATTTTGAAAATCCTTTTGGGATAACTTTAAAAAGTGGCAAAAAACGCATGATGTCATCGTTGGTTGATGCTGGTGTTTTTCCAGGGAACCAAGGTGGTCCACTTGAACACGTTATTGCTGCTAAAGCGGTTGCTTTTGGAGAGGCCTTATCAGATGATTATTTGCATTACATCGTCCGTGTTCGTAATAATGCGCAGGCAATGGCAAAGGCTCTCGTTGATCGTGGATATCATATCATTTCTGGAGGTACAGACAACCACATGATGTTGGTGGATTTACGAAACAAAGATATTTCCGGTAAGGATGCCGAAATAGCCCTTGTCAAAGCGGAAATCACAGCAAATAAAAATATGGTTCCCTTTGATGATAAATCACCTTTTGTAACTTCTGGTATTCGTTTTGGCACTGCTGCCATCACGACTCGTGGGTTGCAACCCGAAGACATGGAGCAAGTCGTTGACCTTATCGATCGTGCATTGCAAAACCATGAGAATGAGAAGGTGTTAGTAGCGATTGGCAAAGAAGTGCATGCCATGATGGCACACCGCCCATTGTTTGTGGTTTAATCTTCTTCTATGATAATGTGCTGATAAGCACCAAGATCAACGGATTCTAAACGATTGACTCCGAGTATGTCAGTGGGAATTTCGCTTGCGTATACAGGTTTGCCTAATCCAATAACTTCACTATCTTGAGTGATGCGAAAGTCGTTGTCATTTGGATTATTTACTGCCGATTTTTTGTTTCTAAAAAGCTTTTCATATAAGGTTGTGTCTGTGAAGTCATAGTAAGGGTCTTCGTAAATGGATTGGTCACTAGGGGCAAAGCGTATTGCCGTGTGGTCTAGCGAGAATTTTAATGCAACCTCACCCCTTTGCTCAACTAAAAATTCAATGTTTTGGTTGCCATCTATAAGACAGTTTGCAAATAGTGCTTTCTGTAAGGGTTTGACATAGTTTTCTGTCTCTGATATGGGAACGAAATCATTAAGAAGTACAGCTGGAGTTGAGCGAAAGCTACGATTCCAGTAGTTGGAAAATGTACAATGTGTAAATTCATAATCCCCCCCAATATTTCCATAAAAAGATGCATTACCTGCATTACCAAACACAGAATTTGAAGCTCGTACATGTGCTGTCTTCGCCCAAAGTCCAACGAAACTACTGTTGTGTATTTGTGTTTGCTCTAAAACGAGTGTAGGTTCATCGCTTTCATCATTGTAGTCCATTAAAATCCCAACGGTTGCATTTTTGATGGTGGCATGTCTAAAAATATGATTTGTGCTACCAGCGGTCAACCAAATGGCACCCCATTGGCCTGGTATATTTTCAAAAAATGGTTCCAAGCGATCTCCCTCAAAAATAACTTCATTTTCAAGTAATTCGGAATCTGTGCTTAGTTCACCCAACACGTGCACACTGCTAGACTGCGCAGCGATTAATCCCGAATTGTCATGGAAGTAAACTCGTGCCCCTGCTTCAAAAGTTGCTGTCTTTTCGAAGGGAACTCCTGCATAACCATAAATCACATAAGGAAGCTCGTTGGTGAAAATGAGTTCATCGTCTTCCAGGTAAAACCCCTCAATGCCAATTACATTTCCTTCATCATCAGTACCAATAGGTAAAACCTCTTTGACACCCTCGCTATCACGATTGGGATAAAGAAATACAGCATCTTTAATGAGTGTTACGAGTTCTATCGACTGATCATCAACAACCAATTGATCATTATACAGATACTCTGTTGAATTTGCTGCGTAGTCTTTGATATTGACAGTCGTTTCAATAAACACATACATACTATCTTTTGCCAATAGCTCTATGTTTTCAAACGATTGTCCATGTATTCCATCGACATTTAACCTAAACTTAGAATCTTTTCCTTGCCCAAGTTGCATGGAACCAATACGGACATTTTCGTTGGAATGGTTATAAATACGAAGGTTATATGTGGCAGACCCTATGGTTGTAAAGAGTGTGTCTAGGAAAATAGTGTCGCTACTAAAGCCAATGTCTTGGGTTTGGGCGGGGGAGAAATTGAGGTCGTAATCACAAGCCTTTCCAAAAAGGACAATCAAGCAAATGTAGATGAGTCCTGGCCATTTATTCATTTGCTTTAACTTTCTTTAAAATCTGAACTTCAAAAAGTTTATCCCAGTATTTTCCGGTCACAAAAAAAGTTCTTCGTTCAGGGTGATAAGCAATACCATTAAACACATCAAGTTGGTTGTGTTTTGTCACTTTTTCTTTTAGTCCCGAAAAATCAACAACGCCAACCACTTGTCCTGAGTTTGGTTCAATAATCAAAACGACCTCTTTGTTAAATTGATAGGTATTTGCATATATGCGTCCATCAACAAACTCGAGTTCGTTGACTTTACTGATGATTTTGTTGTGGGTTACGATGTCAACGTACTCTTGCTCTTCAAAAGTGACTGGGTCGAGTTTCCATAGCTTTTCGGTTCCATCCGTTTTGTAAACAATCTTTTGATCACTACAAAGTCCCCAACCTTCTTTGCTACTCAGGTATGGAAACGATCGTAAGAGTGTAAAATCATCTGGATCATAAACAAATCCTATATTTTCTTTCCAAGTGAGCTGCACTGCTAGATCGTTTACAAACGTAAGACCCTCACCAAAATATGAGGCATTGAGAGGTAGCTTTTTCAATATTGCACCCGTTTTATAATCTGTCTTTCGCAACGATGATAGGCCGTATTGCCCTGTGCTTTCATAGAGTTCTCCCTTGTAAAACTCTAAACCTTGTGTATATGCATTCTTGTCGTGTGGGTAAGTGTTGATGAGTTTATAGGAATACACGTCGGGAGGGGTGTTCGCGAAAACAGTGAAGCTTTGGTTAAGAGTAATGGGTTGGTTATTGGATGTGAAATTGACAACCAAACGCTGATTACCCAATTTATTAATGATAACAAAGTCATTGGCTGTGTTTTCACCGTTAAATGAGAAGTTGATGCTTTGTACTTGATGTTCTTTAGGGTTGGAAAGATCAAAATATAACGTATCACCCAATGCCAAATCATCGGTAGAAGAATTTGTTTTTAGGCTGAAGTGCTCTGGTGCAATGGAACTGCATCCAGCCAAAAAAAGTAAGTAGAAAAAGGCGATATATTTCATGTTATCCATTAGATAACGAAATTATTCAATAATTATTGAATGAAAAAATAGGAATCAGATTATATTTGCAGTGGGTAAGTTCTACACAACCAGCTCCTGCCGAATCCCCCAGGGCGGGAACGCAGCAAGGGTAGGCAGTCGTAGCGGTGTGATGTGGGTCGCTTACCCTTTTTTAAAATATTTAGATGCAAGTTGTATTTATCACAGGAGGTTCTACAGGAATAGGCAAAGCAACAGGAGTTCTTTTGCAATCATTAGGATACTATGTTGTTGGTACAAGCCGTTCGCCTGATCGATACGCTAATCATCCCTTCTCCTTACTCGAGATGGACTTGCATGACATAGCCTCTATTCAAAAAGCGATTAAAGAAGTTGTGTCCAAGTATGGATGCATTGATGTGGTAGTCAACAATGCGGGCAAAGGAATCGCAGGACCCATTGAAGAAACACCACTTTCTGAGATTCAAGAGGTTTTTGAAACCAACTTCATAGGCCCTGTCGCTGTGATCCAAAGTGTGCTTCCGATCATGAGAAAGCAGCAAAGAGGGAAGATCATTAATATTACTTCTATTGCTGGCTATGCTGGTTTACCGTTTAGAGGGATTTATTCCGCTACAAAAAGTTCGTTGCATATGATTACCGAGAGTTTGCGACTTGAACTCAAAAACACAAATATTCAATGTTGTTCGTTAGCCCCCGGTGATGTTGCGACCAATATCTCACAAGGTCGATATCACGTCCCCATTAATGAAAAATCTCCTTACAAAGCAATTTATGGTTCTGCAAGGAGAGAGATGGATGAACACGTTGCTGATGGCGTTTCAGCGCAAAGTGTCGCAACACGCATTCATCAATTGATTTTGAAAAACAATCTAAAGCCTCACTATACGGTGGGTCCTTGGATACAACGTTTTTCAGTATATCTAAAATCGTACTTACCCAATATGGGGTATGAATTCTTGCTCACAAAATTTTATAAACTCTAAAGACAAAATCCACATGAAGTTTTTTATTGATACTGCTAATCTCGAACAAATTAAAGAAGCCCAAGCATTGGGAGTCTTAGACGGAGTTACCACCAATCCGTCGCTCATGGCCAAAGAAGGAATCACAGGTCAAGAAAATATTTTAAAACACTATGTTAATATCTGCTCTGAGGTTACAGGCGATGTCTCTGCTGAAGTGATTTCGACTGATTATGAAGGTATTGTCCGTGAAGGTGAAGCTCTTGCCGCTTTGCATTCGCAAATTGTTGTTAAAGTACCGATGATCAAAGATGGTATTAAAGCAATTCGTTATTTCTCTGAAAAAGGAATCAAAACAAACTGTACACTTGTCTTTTCTGCTGGTCAAGCATTGTTGGCTGCTAAAGCTGGTGCTACCTATGTGTCACCATTTATTGGTCGTTTAGATGATATTTCTACCGATGGTTTAAATCTCATCGATGAAATCCGTGTGATCTATGATAACTATGAGTTCGATACTCAAATTTTAGCCGCATCAGTTCGTCATACCATGCACATTTTAGAGTGTGCTAAAATCGGAGCAGATGTAATGACTGGTCCACTTAGTGCAATTACAGGCTTGCTTAAGCATCCACTCACCGATAGTGGTTTAGCTAAATTTTTAGAAGATCACAAGAAAGGCAACTAGTTTGTCATATCACTTGGCAAGGTCGTTGATTTGTGTATTTTTGCCGCTTTAGTTTTTCAATATGCTATCTGTATCTAATTTATCTATTCAATTTGGTAAACGCGTCCTCTTTGATGAGGTGAATGTGTCGTTTACTACTGGAAACTGTTATGGTATTATTGGCGCCAATGGGGCTGGTAAGTCAACATTTTTAAAGGTGTTGAGTGGTCAGCTCGATGCCAATGCCGGAACGGTTCATCTAGAGCCTGGAAAGCGTATGTCTGTACTTGAGCAGAATCACTTTGCCTATGATGAGCACCAAGTGCTACAAACAGTTATAATGGGGAACAAACCTCTCTACAAAATCAAAAAAGAGATGGATGATCTTTATGCAAAGACCGATTTTTCGGATGCTGACAGTGATCGTGTAGGGGGGCTTCAAATCAAATTTGAAGAGATGAATGGTTGGAATGCCGACAGCGACGCTGCTGCGCTACTTTCAAACCTTGGAATATCAGAGGATATGCACTATACGCTGATGGGTGACCTCGACGGAAAACAACGTGTGCGTGTACTTCTTGCTCAAGCGCTATTCGGAAATCCTGATGTATTGATCATGGATGAGCCGACAAACGACCTGGACTACGAAACCATTATTTGGTTGGAAGAGTTTTTAGCTAACTACGACCATACGGTAATCGTTGTTTCTCACGACCGCCACTTTTTGGACTCCGTTTGCACACATATTTCAGACATTGATTTTGGCAAAATCAATCATTTCAGTGGGAATTATACATTTTGGTATGAGTCAAGCCAATTGGCTGCTCGTCAACGTGCGCAACAGAACAAAAAAGCGGAAGAAAAGAAAAAAGAACTGGAAACGTTTATTGCCCGTTTTAGCGCAAACGTTGCCAAGTCCAAACAAGCTACTTCTCGGAAAAAGATGATTGACAAACTTAATATCGAGGAGATTCGACCATCATCAAGGCGTTATCCAGCCATTATTTTTGAGCAAGATCGCGAAGCAGGAGATCAAATATTGAACATCAATAAACTAAAATCAAGTCATGATGGAAGCGTATTTTTTGATAATGCCAATCTAAATCTTGCAAAGGGTGATAAGGTTATTGTTTACTCAAAAGACGCACGAGCTACATCTGCTTTTTATGAAGTTCTTAGCGGATCAATTCAGCCTGATAGCGGAAGTGTTGATTGGGGGATCACAACCTCACAATCTTATTTACCGCTAGATAATAGTTCTTTTTTTGAAACGCCATTATCATTGGTCGATTGGTTACGTCAATACGCACAAACGGAAGAAGAAAGAGAAGAAGTCTTTTTACGCGGTTTTTTAGGCAAGATGCTTTTCAGCGGAGAAGAAGCTTTAAAAATGTCAAATGTTCTCTCAGGTGGTGAAAAAGTACGCTGTATGTTGTCTCGTATGATGATGCAACGTGCAAATGTTGTCTTACTTGATGAACCGACCAACCACTTGGATTTAGAGTCCATTACAGCTTTTAACAACTCATTGATTAAGTTTAAAGGCACAGTGTTATTAACAACACATGATCATGCCTTTGCTCAATCTGTTGGTAACCGAATTGTAGAGTTGACCCCTAAAGGAATTATTGATCGTTATATGACTTTTGACGAGTACATGTCCGATGAAAAGGTAAAAGAGTTGCGAGATAAGATGTACGCATCCTAAAGCACTTCTTTCGCCCGTTCGTATTCATCTTTATGCACCAAAACTTGAACCTCATCGCCCAGAGCTGGAATAGCAAATCCTGATCTTGCCGCAGAGGTTTGTTGGTCTTTTGTGATTGGCTGAATACCAATTTCTTTTAGGTCATAAATAATGCGCCCAGCCTCAATATTACTCCCTCTAAAAATTAAGATATAATCAGCAGCCATCATGAGTTGTAATAGGTGCTATCCCAGATGGCACGGTTAAAATTTTTCCCTGTTGCGAATGCATAATAAATAACAATAGCAGCAATTGATTTAAACATAAAGAGAAAAATTAATAAGAAATCAGACCAAGTGGGTTGTGCGCTAAAGAGATTGAGTGGAAGAAAAAATGTTAAAATAAAACTCAATGCTACAAGCGAAATCACACTTGTAATAATGTTTTTAAAAGGCCACACCAACAGACGCCGAAGTGGATGTAAATCATTTCCCCATTTATGAATGAGGTAATAGTAGTTGTTTCCCATTGGGACAAACAACAAAGGGTCATCTGCATTTTTAAGTTTAAAAAGCGATGAAGGAGCAACAATTTTTAGATTTTGGAGTTTTGTATCATGCTCTTTTTCAATGGTTTTGATTTTTTGTTTAGCTGTTATAGGAACATCTCCTTTAAACAACGTGAAATCTAAAAAACGCAATCTGTAATTAACACAAGTTTTTTTGATTGCGTCTCTATGAAAAATACGTTTGGTGTCTAATAAATCAAAGTCAAATTCGTTGACATTTTTTTTGAGTAACTCCGTTTCTTTTGGAGGGATTTCTAATAGAGACTGGGAATGAAGCAAAGCTTCATGGAGGTTTACTGATGATATCATTTTTTTCTTTTTAGCAACAATCAAATGTAGATAAAAGCAAAAACAATAACAAAAAATGATGATTTAGTTTAGCGTAATTCAGCTCCGAAATCGTTTTGAATTCGATGTTGAATTTTGGACATCACTTTATCTACTTGCTTGTCAGTTAGCGTTTTAGCGTGATCACTCAGGGTGAAACTCAGTCCGTATGATTTTTTGCCTTCTGGGATACCCTTACCTTCGTACACATCGAAGAGTTGTATGCTTGTCAGCAATTTCTTTTCAGTTTCTAATGCTACTTTTCGCAAGGATTCAAAAGCTATGTTACTATCGATAAGCAACGCCATATCCCGCTTTACGGATGGGAATTTTGAAATAGGGCGAGCCTTGATTTTTTTGTCTTTGGCAAGGGTTGTAAACTTTTCCCAGTCAATTTCAGCGACGAATACAACAGTCTCTTCATCAATATTTTCAAAAGCTCCTGAATCTAGTTGACCAATAGTAGCAAATTGATTCTGATTGCTCTCCAATGATATACCATCAATTAACTGTTCACTTTCGGGCAACAAATTCTCAGTGTATTCAACTCCCTCTCTGCGGCATATAGCTTCGATCACTCCTTTAAGATAGAAAAAGTCACTTTTGTTTTCTGTACCTCGCCAATGACTTTCGTTTTGATTTCCGACCACTCCAAGTATAAGCTGATGATTTTGATGATATTCTTCAGATGATTTATGGTAAACATTCCCAAATTCAAATAACTTACAATTGGTTGTTCTACGGTTAATATTATAACTTATGACCTCTGTCAGCCCTCCATAAAGTGAGGTGCGCATGGCAGATAGTTCTTGACTTAACGGATTGACAAGTGTTACGATACCCTCTTTTTCTTTTTTTGCGGGCTTGGTTATTGAGTTGTTATAAATCTCAAAAAAGCCAAGATTTACCAATTGATTACTCACTCGTCTTTCTAAATGGTCTAATGGTTTACTACCGTCCGGCATTGATGTTGAAAGAGCATCCGAAAAGTCAATATTGTTGTACCCGTACACCCTTAATATTTCTTCCACTACGTCGGCAGGACGTGTCACATCTACACGATATGAAGGAATCGATAAGCCCAAAGTTGTCTCCGAAACGTTGTTGATTTTAATATCCAATGAAGTCAGAATTGATTTGATTTCACCTCGAGGAATTTCTTGACCTACCAATTTGTTGATGTAATCAAATTGAATGATCAACTGTTTTGCTTCCACTTTATTTGGATAGTTGTCCGAAATTTCACTTGTAATCTTGCCGCCCGCTAGCTCCATAATCAATAAAGCAGCGCGTTTGAGAGCGTAATCACAGATTTGGATATCTATTCCGCGTTCAAAGCGAAAGGACGCGTCTGTGTTAAGCCCATGTCGTTTGGAGGTTTTACGAATCCGAACAGAATCGAAGAAAGCACTTTCCAAAAAGACATCCTTAGTTTTTTCAGTGATTCCAGAGTTTTGACCTCCAAAAACACCTGCAATACACATTGGTGTATCGCCATCGCAAATCATCAAATCATCTTTGTGAAGTTCTCTTTCTACGCCATCCAGTGTTTTGAATTTTGTTCCCGCCTTTAATGTTTGAACCTTAACAGTGTTTGACTGAATGACATTTGCGTCAAAAGCATGCAAAGGTTGTCCAATTTCGTGTAATACATAGTTAGTTGCATCAACGATATTGTTTATCGGCGTCAGCCCAATTGACTTTAACTTGTTTTGGATATGAGCAGGTGAGGGACCAACCGTAACGCCTGAAATACGTACGCCGCAATAGCGAGGTGCTGCTTTTGAGTCAATTACATTAACACGAATGGGTGTTTGTGCTTGATGAATTTGAAAATCATTAACACTCGGCGTAATAAGTTCTGTTTGAATCCCTCGTTGCAGCCATCCAGCTTTGAGGTCTCTAGCAACACCTATATGACTCATCGCATCCGCTCGATTTGGTGTTAAACCAATTTCAAAGACATGATCTTTCTCAAGGGCAAAAACTTTAGAACAGGGTGTGCCTACAGCCCATTTTTTGTCAAGAGTCATGATGCCATCATGGCTTTCACCAAGACCAATTTCATCTTCGGCACAAAGCATTCCCATACTGGCTTCTCCTCTAATTTTCGCCTTTTTGATTGTAAAGGGATCGCCATCAATAGGGTGGATGGTTGTGCCTACAGTGGCAACTGCTACTTTTTGCCCTTTCGATACGTTAGGAGCACCGCATACGATAGATAGAGGCTCATCTAATCCAACAGAAACAGTCGTCAGCTTTAGCTTGTCCGCATTTGGATGCTGTTCGCAGGTCAAAACTTCTCCCACGACGACACCTTTTAGCATACCAGGGATGGATTCAAATTTAACGATGCCTTCTACCTCCAATCCTAAATCAGTGAGAAGGTCCCCGACTTCAGTAACGCTCGAATCTGTTTGAACAAATTGCTGTAACCAATTAAAAGATATTTTCATTTGTTATCCCTAAGACGCAAAGATACGACGAAGATTTTTTGTTTGAACGATTTATGAAATGTACTTCCAAATCCCTTTTCCTGATTGAAGCAACAGTAATGTATCGGCTATGGATTTGTTGTTTACTTTGGTCAAGGCTGGATCATCCATGACTAATTTGATGGCTACTGCTCGCACTTTTGCCAATAATTCACCATCTTGATTTAGATCGGCAATACGTAACTGTAAAATACCGCTTTGCTGGGTTCCCATTAAATCACCTGGACCACGCAACTTGAGGTCAACTTCTGCAAGTTCAAATCCATCTTGGGTGCGAACCATCGATTGAATACGAGTTTTTGCATCATTAGAAAGCTTGTTTCCTGTCATCAGAACACAATAGCTTTTATCATCACCACGACCCACTCGACCACGAAGCTGGTGTAGTTGTGATAAGCCAAAACGTTCGGCACTTTCAATAATCATTACACTCGCATTGGCTACGTGGACACCCACTTCAATCACTGTAGTTGCTACCATAATTTGGGTTTTTCCCTCAACAAATCGCTGCATTTCATAGGCTTTGTCTTCCGACTTCATACGTCCATGTACGATACTTACTTGATAGACAGGTTGAGGGAAATCACGTGAAATACTTTCAAAACCATCCATTAAATCTTTATAATCCATCTTGGAAGACTCCTCAATTAAAGGATATACAATATAGATTTGTTTGCCTTTTTTAATTTCAGCTTTAATGAATTGATTTATTGCTAGCCGATTGTTATCGGTTCTATGTGCAGTGGTAATCGGTTTCCTTCCAGGTGGCAATTCATCAATGATAGAATTTTCCAAATCACCATATAGTGTCATTGCCAAGGTTCGTGGAATAGGCGTAGCTGTCATTACCAAAATATGTGGTGGTATCTTGTTTTTCTTCCAAAGCTTTGCGCGTTGCGCTACTCCAAATCGATGTTGCTCGTCGATGATTGCAAACCCCAAATCATTAAAATGAACGGTAGGTTCTAAAATTGCATGTGTGCCCACCAATAATTGAAGCTTTCCGGAAAGTAATTCTTCGTGTAATTCCTTTCTTTCAGCTGTTTTGGATGACCCTGTAAGAAGTCTAACAGAAATTCCGAGTGGTTCTGCGAGTTTTGATAGTGTTGTAAAGTGTTGCTGTGCAAGAATTTCGGTAGGGGCAACCATAGTGACTTGCTTTCCATTGTCAAGTGCAATTAATGCGCTCAAAAATGCAACGATGGTCTTTCCAGACCCAACATCTCCCTGTAACAAGCGATTCATTTGTGCGCCACTTCCAAAATCACTTCGAATTTCTTTGATAACACGCTTTTGGGCAGTGGTCAGCGCAAAGGGAAGATGATTACTGTAAAAAGAATTAAAGTAATCACCAACTCTATCAAACAGGTGTCCTTTAAATTTATTTTGTTGATCTCTTTTCTTTTGTAAGAGTTGAAGTTGAATAAAAAACAACTCTTCAAATTTTAGCCGATTTTGAGCTTGTTCAAGTTCTTTCAGGTTTTTAGGAAAATGAATGGCTCGTAAAGCATCCGTTGCGCCAATTAATCGATGCGTAGAAAGAATGTCATCTGAAAGTGTTTCTCGTACGCCAACTCGCAATTCTTCGAAAAGATGATGCATGATTTGACGCATCGTTCGGTTGGTGATGTTTCGATTAGCCAACTTTTCTGTTGAAGGATAAACAGGTTGAAAAATGGCATTTTTTTTCTTTTGGCTTGGATCTTCCTCATCAAGTTCTGGATGAGCAATAGAGCACCTTGGTCCATACCACATGAGACGACCGAAAGCAGTGTAAGGCACGTTTGTTTTTAGTTGTTTTTGAATCCATTGATGACCACGAAACCAAACCAGTTCAATTTCACCAGTTGAATCGCTAAAGGTTGCGACCAAACGTTTTCCTTTCGATTGCTTGATCAGTCGAATGTCCGTAATTTTCCCAACCACTTGCACATCTGCTTGCACTTTTGGTAGTTGAGCAATGGAATAGAAACGGGTTCGATCGACATATCGATTGGGGAAATGATAGAGCAAGTCCTTACAGGTTGAAATGCCTAATTCTTTTCGAAGCAATATACCTCGATTAGGACCAACTCCTTTCAAATATTCAATCGGCTTTTCCAACAATGCAGCTGCCATAGAACAAATTTAATTTTTTTCGTTTAAAAATGTTGATAAACTATGGAGCTAGCTTAAAACATGGCATTGATTTTCTTTTTTTTCCACGTACTTTCGTGTTGTGGAAGATTATTTATCACAACTCAATACTGCACAACAAGAACCAACCACACACGTCGACGGTCCCTTAATGGTCATTGCTGGAGCTGGTTCTGGCAAAACCCGTGTGTTGACCTACCGCATTGCTTACCTCATGCAGAAAGGCATTGATTCGTTTTCAATTCTCGCTTTGACCTTTACGAACAAGGCAGCAAGGGAAATGAAAAAGCGTATTGCTGAAATTGTGGGCGAGAGCGAATCCAAAAACTTATGGATGGGTACATTTCACTCTGTTTTTGCACGTATTCTTCGAGCAGAGGCCGACCGATTGGGCTATCCTTCAAGCTTCACGATTTATGACACGCAAGACTCTGAGCGTTTAGTGAAATCCATCATCAAAGAGATGAAATTGGATTCGGATATATATAAGACAAAACAGATACGCAATCGAATATCATCTTTTAAAAACAGTTTGATTACCGTTCGCGCATACCATAACAACCCGGAATTGGTTGAAGCCGATCGTGAGGCACGCAGGTCTGCGATGGGCACCATTTATAAAAACTATGTAGAGCGTTGCTTTAAGGCAGGTGCAATGGATTTTGACGACTTGCTTCTCAAAACAAATGAACTGCTTAATCGTTTTCCAGAAGTATTGGCCAAATACCAAGACCGTTTTCGCTATATTTTGGTTGATGAGTACCAAGACACCAATCATTCCCAATACCTCATCGTACGCGCTTTAGCAGATAAATTTCAAAACATATGTGTTGTCGGTGATGATGCACAAAGTATTTACGCTTTTCGAGGGGCGAATATTGAGAACATCCTCAACTTTCATAAAGATTATCCAGATGCTAAGACATATCGTCTAGAACAGAACTATCGCTCGACTCAATCAATTGTGGAAGCAGCCAACAGTGTTATTAATCATAATCAAAATAAGCTAGATAAAAAGGTTTGGACTGCAAATGAACAAGGAGATAAAATTGTCATTCATCGAAGTCCAACCGATGGAGACGAAGGTCGTTATGTAGCGCAATCGATTTTTGAACAAGCGATGAATCAGCAGTTGCCCTACCAGTCTTTTGCGATACTTTATCGAACTAATGCACAGTCTCGAGCAATGGAAGATGCGCTGCGCAAACGAAATATCCCTTACCGTGTTTTTGGTGGACTTTCTTTCTATCAGCGAAAAGAAATTAAAGATATGCTTGCTTATCTACGGCTGATTGTAAATCCAAAAGATGAGGAAAGCTTAAAACGTGTTATTAATTATCCAGGAAGGGGAATTGGACAAACGACAATAAATAAGCTGGTTGTGGCTGCGCAAGAAAACGACTTAACCTTGTTTGATGTTGTAGATCAAGTAGGTACTTTACCATTGACAATCAATGCGGGAACAAAAACAAAGCTGATTAATTTTGCGACATTGATTAAAAGCTTTCAAGTTGCGAATGCTTCGCAAGATGCCTTTGCTACTTCTGATATGGTTGCAAAAAAGACAGGTCTTGTTCAAGAGCTCAAAAAGGAAGGGACTCCTGAAGCAGTGAATCGTATCGAGAATGTTGAAGAGTTACTCAACGGAGTTCGTGATTTTGTCGAAGGACAACGCGAACTTGTTGATGCCAAAGGCTCGCTTGTGGAATTTCTTGAGGATGTAGCCCTTGCCACTGATTTCGACAACGAAACTCCCAACGAAAACTCAGTTTCTCTTATGACCATACATTTGGCAAAGGGGCTTGAATTTCCGCACGTCTTTGTTGTTGGAATGGAAGACGATCTTTTTCCATCTGCGATGAGTATGAACACCCGTGCTGAAATTGAAGAAGAAAGAAGACTGTTTTATGTTGCTCTTACAAGAGCAGAAAAACAAGCGACACTTACTTACACCCAATGTCGTTATCGTTGGGGAAAATTAAATGATGCCGAGCCGAGTCGTTTTTTAACAGAGATTGACCCATCATTTATTGATAATCGTGTGGTAGAATCAGGTTATCAGTTTACACCACTTATTGACACTTCTATTTTTGGTCATGAGAGCAAATCAAAAGTGCGTTTGAAGAAACCTCCCCAAAAGACAGTAAAAAAACCGCCTGGAAAACTCAAACCTCTTTCTTCAACGTCGTCGTCCCCAGATCTTGATATTGGGAACATCCAAGTTGGAAGTCGTGTAAAACACAACCGATTTGGTGTTGGTACCATTGCCGATATCGAGGGACAAGGAGGTGACGCAAAAGCACTAATTGACTTTGACGGAAATGGTAGAAAAAATTTATTGCTTCGCTTTGCGAAACTAGAAATTCTTTAATCATGCGCGTACAGTTTTACGGAATTAACGACAAAGTCATCGCCAAAGCAGTTGATGTACTTTCAAAAGGGGGACTGATTATCTACCCAACAGATACCGTATATGCTCTTGGGTGCGCCAGCAATCATGTACAAGCGTTAGCTAAGTTGGCCACCCTTAAAAACGCAAAAAAAACAAAACCGCCTGTGAGTTTGGTGTGCTCATCAATTTCGCAAGCGACAGGCTATACTGGTCAGATAGATAATGCGACTTTCCGCTTGTTGAAATCTCATTTGCCAGGCCCTTTTACGTTTATACTTCCTGTTACACAAAAAATTCCTAAAGCTCTTGGGAAACGGAGCTCTATCGGAGTCCGGGTTCCAGACCATAGCGGCGTGCAAGCATTGATTCAAGCATTGGGACAGCCCTTGGCC
>Ga0102816_1000073_pt1 | contig 46246 bp, 50 predicted proteins | sample ColrivemetaGS545_FD_84509 | JGI IMG/M metagenome (GOLD analysis project Ga0102816, IMG submission 84509) | Estuarine microbial communities from the Columbia River estuary - Flood tide non-ETM metaG S.545 | ecosystem: Environmental > Aquatic > Marine > Intertidal zone > Estuary | place: USA...
ACAACAACCCATTCACTTTACCACCAAAAGTGGTTCGCTTTACGTCTCTTATCACAATGGTCTGTATCATCTAGATTTTCCCACTCGTGAAGGCAAAGAGGCTTTGCTCCCGACACCCATTGCACAGGCGCTGAGTATTCCGCCCAAAGCGGTCTTTAAAGCCCGTGACTATTTGCTTGTTTATGATCAACAATCGGATGTGGAAAAACTCGAAATTAATCGTTCTACCTTTGATCAAATCAACCTCAGTCCTGGTGGTGTTATCGTGACTGCCCCAGGCGAGCACCATGATTTTGTGTCCCGCTTTTTTACGCCACAAGCCAGCATTTTGGAAGATCCCGTTACAGGATCTGCACACTGCACTCTAGTTCCGTATTGGGCAAAACAACTTCACAAAACAAGTCTTCACGCAAGGCAATGTTCGTCTCGTGGGGGCGAAATCTGGTGTGATTACAAAGGCGAAAGAGTCCAAATCAGCGGAAAGGCAAAAACCTTTTTGGAAGGGTCTTTTTCCATAGAAAAATAAACGTTTAATTTCCCATGAATTCATCTCTACAACTCAATCTATTTTGGCAGGGCTTTTTAGCAGCACATCCACAAGTCGGACAACTTCCCCGTCCTCCCCATTTCTATTTTTGTGACAATGCCAAAGATGCCAATCTCTGTGCCGATTTGGTAGTACAAGGTGTCAAACAAGCCACTGCTGCATCGCTCTGGTGGTATACAACCAATAATGAAACCCTGCCCAAAGTGGGCAGCCACTACATCATCATCAATTGGTCTGGTGTGCCCAAAGCAGTAATCCAAACCGCTGCTGTTTCAGTGATGACCTTTGGCACCGTCGATTCAGATTTTGCCTATGCTGAAGGAGAGGGCGATCGCTCGTTAGCCTTTTGGCAAGACGTTCATCGCAGCTACTACGCTCGTGAACTGGGATGCGACGAAAACGATATAGCTGACGATTTTGAGATCGTTTGCCATCGTTTTAAAACGGTTTACAGAGGTTGAAATCCTTACGATTCTTCTTATCTTTGCTGTCTAAAATACTTTACTATGTATCCAGATGAAATGGTTCAACCCATGCGTGATGAGCTCACTGCCATTGGATTTTCAGAACTGGCCGATGCGGCTGCTGTAACTTCTGCCCTTGAAAAAGAAGGAACGACACTTGTTGTCGTCAACTCGGTTTGTGGCTGTGCTGCTGCCAACGCACGACCAGGCGTTCGTTTGTCTTTGGCCAACGATAAAAGCCCCAAACAACTCACCACCGTTTTTGCCGGAGTTGACCGTGAAGCCACCGATGCTGCACGTGAAAATATGATTCCTTTCCCTCCGTCATCTCCTTGTATTGCTCTCTTCAAAGATGGCGATTTGGTGCATATGTTGGAACGTCATCACATTGAGGGTCGCCCTGCCGAACTCATTGCCGAAAACCTCATCGAAGCATATAACAGCTACTGCTAAAAAACCAACGCAATGGGCAATATACTCGCCTATCCTCTTACGGCGATCTATTACCTTGCTTTTGGGTCTTGTTTGTTGTTTTTTCATGCCATGCAATGGCTGTGCTTTTATGGACTTGGATATGCTGCGCACAAAAAAAGTGTTGATCTTTTAAATGGGACACTTTTGCTCTGTCTTGGGATTTTGGGAACTCGTGTACGATTCGATCAGCCACACCAACTCAATCGTGATCAGCCTTATATCATTGTATGCAACCACCAAAGTCTCTATGATATCCCTCCGCTGATATGGTTTTTGCGAAAAATACACCCTAAATTTATTAGCAAAAAAGAACTCGGTAAAGGTATTCCGTCTGTTTCCTTTAATCTCCGACACGGTGGCTCGGTACTCATTGATCGAAAAAAACCAAAAGAGGCATTGGCAGCCATTGAAGAATTTTCTCAATCCCTGAAAAAAACCAAAAACAGCACCATTATTTTCCCTGAAGGAACACGGAGCAACTCTGCCACTCCCAAACGGTTTCAACAAGGCGGACTCACTACACTGTTTGAAAATCTGCCCGAAGCAATGGTGTTACCCGTGAGCATTAGCCATTCTTGGAAATTAATGCGTTGGGGCAATTTCCCCATGGGTGTTGGCGTACATATGAAGTATAAAGTACATCAACCAATCCCAATTCAAGGGACTGTACCAAGTGAGCTAGTTGCTCTTGTCGAGCAACAGGTTGTCGGGGGGGTAGAGCCCTAAAATTTCGGCGGTCGTTTTTGTAAAAATGCCGTAACGCCTTGTCTAAAATTTTCGGAATCAAAGCAAACGCTAAATGCCTCCGTTTCGGCTGCGAAGCCGTCTGTGTTTGGCTCATAACCCGCTTGAACAGCGGCTAGTAATTGCTGTTGGGCTTGAGGCGCGTTTTTTATAATCTCATTGGCGAGTTCATGCACCGTTGATTGGAGATCGACAGCAGCACAAACCCTGTTGGCTAGTCCTATTTCATAGGCGCGAGAAGCATCGAGCATATTAGCAGTAAGTAATATTTCCATCGCTCGACCACGACCGACAAGCTGCGCAAGACGTTGAGTGCCCCCATAGCCCGGAATAAGCCCTAGTGACGTTTCGGGCATTCCCACTTTCGCTGTATCCACAAAAACACGCAAATGACCAGCCATCGCCAGCTCCAATCCACCCCCCAAAGCATAGCCGTTCACTGCTGCAATAACCGCTTTGTTATAGTGTTCGATATAGTCAAATACCTTTTCGTTTCCTTCTTTTGCTAGAGTTGCGCCTTCCTGAGCAGAAAGATCAGAAAGTTCTCGAATGTCAGCGCCCGCAACAAAAGCCGTATCTCCTGCGCCTGTGAGCACAACAACACGCACCCGGTTGTCTTCCTCATATCCGACGAGCGCTTCATGGAGTTCGGCGAGCGTTTTTCGATTGAGCGCATTGTGTTTTTTTGGCCGATTGATCGTAATCCAACCAATCTTTTTATGAATGTTTAGTGTAAGGTTTTGATATTTCATTGATCTAAGGTTGCCAGAGGTAGATATACAGTAAAAATGGTCCCCTTTGGTTGGTTTGGACTAAAAAAGATGTTGCCGTTATAGGTTTGTACAATGTTTTTAACCATCGCAAGACCAAGGCCCATGCCGCTGGTTTTGGTCGTAAATTTGGGTTCAAAAATTTTGTCAGCGTGTTTTTCAACAATGCCATGCCCATTGTCGGTTACACGAATGCAAACTTGACCCTTGTCTTCTTCAAGACTCACAACAATGGATGGCTTTTTGCTGTCCTCACAAGCCTGAATGGCATTTTTGACCAGATTCGTAATGATGCGTATGAGTTGTGTTCGGTCTAAGCGAGCAAGCAAAGGCTTTTGAGGGGCTTTAAAAACAACATCTTGGTCGGAAAAAATCTCCAAAGCACGTTGGGTGATACTGACCGTGTCGAGCAATTCTGAATCTTGGGCTGGCATTTCGGCAAAACTAGAAAAGGCCGAGGCAATGGTGTTAAGGGTGTCTATTTGATCAATCAATGTCGAAGAAAATTCCGCGATTTTAGTAGATGCATTCCCATCCGCCGGATCAAATTGCTGCTCAAAACTCTGTACACTCAATCGCATAGGGGTCAGTGGATTTTTTATTTCATGCGCCACCTGTTTTGCCATCTCCCGCCATGCGTGTTCTCGCTCGCTCTTGGCAAGTAGAGCAGCGCTTTCTGCCAACTGATCAACCATGCCGTTATAAGCGCCTATGAGTTTGGTCAGTTCACGACCTGGTCGTTTTAAGTTGATTTTCTGATTCGTTTTATTCAGCTCTGTTTGTGTGATTTTATCCCCGATTTCCTCCAATGATCGAGTGATAAAACGTGACACAATATAGGCAAGCATAATCGCCATCCCGAGAATAAACAAATAAACTTGCAACAAACGAGACAAGAAATTTTGCAACTCCATCGCACTAAGGGAGTCATCATCAATGTAGGAAAGATTGAGAATGCCCATACGCTCCCCTGCTTCGTTATGGATAAAAGAATACGAGGATCGGTTTCTATTGCTGTCTTCGATGTTGATTTCAACATACTTTTCTTCTGTGCTGGCAGTGAGCAACCCTAATGTTCTCTCCGTAATTTGGTTGTTTTCTTCCTGATCTGGGAATTTGGTGTTGGTCACCAACAACCCAGAAGTGTTGTAAATGCGAAAGTTGACATTTTGTTCGTCCGAAATTTGAAAAACAACTTCCCCAAAAATAGAGTCCAAATAGCTTTCATTGTTTGGAAATTTGGATTGGGTAAGGATGTATTCGATCCGCGTTTGGAGCTGTGCTTCTTTCCGCAATAACCGCTGTTCGTGGTACTGGTTTGATTGTTCTCGGTATTGATAAATCGTCACTCCTGCGATAAGCACCGAAGCAATGACGACCAAGGAAATCATCGCCGTAAATATACGCGCTCGTAATGACAGTTTTGATCGCATAATTAGTTCTTGTTTCGCACTCGTTTATAAAGCCGTATGCCTAGCATGAGTACCACCCCCAAGCCAACAAGCCCAATCAGTCCGTAGATCCAATCGAAGTTCGTCTTAAGGATTGCCAAAAAAATAATGGCAAACAGCAAAAGAGTTGCCCCTTCATTCCACACTCGCATAAAGTTGGAGGTGTAATGTATTTTGTCCCGTTGCAGCGCAAGATAGATTTGGTGGGTAATGAGATGATATATAATAAGCAAACCAACAAATCCCAGTTTGATGAGCATCCATTGCATAAACAAAAGGCCAGGGTTAAGAAGTAACAGCCAGACGGCAAAGCCCGTGGCAAGCACGGCCGATGGCCAACAAATGATTGTCCATAAACGGCGTGACATCAATTTGAGCTGGGGCACAAGTATCGCTGCACTGCTCCTTTCTTTTTGTGAGGCTTCTATATGGTAAATGAACAAACGAGGGATGTAAAACAGCCCTGCAAACCAAGTGATGACAAAAATCAAATGAAAGGCCTTGATGTAATTGTATTCCATCGCTTATGAATTGGACTTAAAAATAAGGATAAATTTGGCAACTAGGACGCCATGGCCCATTCATCGATCCAGCGACTGAGCACTTTCACCCAGTCTTCACGGTCATTGATACATGGCACAACATGCAATTGCTCGCCGCCATTGTCTTCAAAATCTTCTACCGCTTCCATGCCTATTTCTTCGAGTGTTTCCAAGCAGTCCGACACAAAAGCAGGAGTAACTACCGCCATTTTTTTGACGCCGTCTTTGGCAAATTTTTCAATGGTTTTATCCGTGTAAGGATCAAGCCATTTGTCACCCGCCAATCGAGATTGGAAGGACGTTGAAAAGGTACCGGGCTTTAACTCTAAATACTCCGCAACACTACGGGTGGTCTCATAACACTGGTGACGATAGCAATATTGGTGCGCTACAGAAGCCGTCTGGCAACACGATTTGTCAACCTTACAGTGTGATTTGGTGATGTCTGTTTTACGAAGATGGCGTTCCGGAATCCCGTGATAAGAAAACAAAAGGTGCTCCCAATTTTTATCTTGTAAAAATTCTTGTATAGATTGGGACAAAACCCGTGTGTAGTCGGGATGATTATAAAACGCTGGTAAATGGGTGAACACCATGTCGGGATATTCTTTTCTGCGAATTTGCTCGGCCAAAACAATAATGGTTTCGGTTGTCGCCATGGCGTGCTGTGGGTAGAGCGGCACCAAAAGAACCTCATCAACCCCTTTGCTGTGAAGCTCGGCCAAACCTGTGGCAATACTCGGCTTTCCATAACGCATCGCTAGCGCAATTGGCACTGAGGTGTTTTCTTGTACTTTAAGCTGCAAACGCTCGGATAGAACAATCAAAGGTGAGCCTTCGTCCCACCATATTTTCTTGTATGCTTTTGCTGATTTTTTTGGACGAGTATTTAATATAATCCCTTTCACCAAAATCGTACGCAACCATTTGGGAACGTCAATTACACGCTCATCCATTAAAAATTCACCCAAATAGGGTTTGACGTCTTTTGGCTCAGGGCTATCGGGAGACCCCAAGTTAACGAGCAGAACTCCTTTCATCGCTTTTTTTTTACTAAGATAATGACATAATGTATTTTTTGGGGGTCGTTCCGAACTTCTTTTTAAATGCCGCAATAAAATGACTCGATGTGCTATACCCCAATTTTAAACCCACTTCATTGACGTTTTGCGTTCCCATACTGAGCATTTTTCGTGCGGTTTCCATTTTGTGATCCAGTAAAAACTGATAAACCGGCGCGCCGTAAAGCTGTTTAAATCCGTCTTTTAAACGCTTCAAACTCAGCCCAACTTCATCGGCAAGGTGTTGTAAACTCGGTGGCTCTGACATGTGTTCAACCACAATTTGCTTCGCCTGATGGATTTTGCGCACATTCTCCTCATCAGCCAAAAAAGGACACTGCGCGATATCCGATTTCTTTTCCGGATTGAAATACAAGCTAAACAGCTCATAGACCTTCGCTTTAAGGTATAAACGTCCCATCAATGCATCGGATTCGTGCTGTAACATTTGACTCAAAATCACTGCCATTGCCGGACTAATGATCTGGTCTTGATAGTATTTTTTGTTAATGTTGTCCTCGTTGAGAAATGCAATTGTTTCAGCCTCATGCGAGAACAAACCATGAAATTTCTGAATGGAAATCAACACGCTAATCATCTTGGTGCCAGGCGCGATGGTTGCTTGCATGGGCAAGCTGCGCTGCGGATTGTAAAGCAATAACACGTGTTCGTCGGCCAAGGGGAGGGTGTAGGTGCCATTGTTAAAGAAAAAACTCGCCTTCCCTTTAAAACAAAAATGAAACTGAATACAGTTCACATCAACCTCTCGAGTGACTTGCTGTTCTTCTTTGGTGGTGTTGTCGTACTGCAAGACCCAAAACCCGTTCTCAATTTGATTGGGTTGTTCAATACTCATAGCGTTATTTTTTTTGTGTGCGATTCCTGCAAAAATAGCTTATTTATATTGAATCTAAGATATAGCCCTGTTTCGACCCTCAAAGCGTTATTAAAAGTACTTTTAGCGTTATTTTTTTGTTGGGAGGCAAAATAGTTTTGTGTCATCAAAGAAACAATTCAATAGTTGATCGAACAACTTTCGTTATCGTGCATAGGAGTTAGCTATAAAAAAGCTGATGTCGCTTCTCGGGGGAAATTTAGCCTTTCCCTTAAAGCCCAACAGCAACTTCTCGAAAAGGCCAAAGAGCAACATATTCGATCGATAACCGTTCACTCTACTTGCAATCGCACAGAAATCTATGCACACGGCGCAGATGTTAATATGCTCATTGACTTACTCTGTAGTTTTTCACATGGAAATCGCAATGCTTTTGACCAAATAGGCTATGTGCTACAAAATGAGAATGCTTTGTTGCAGTTGTTTCGTGTTGGCACAGGTTTGGATTCGCAAATTTTAGGCGATTTTGAAATCATCGCACAACTCAAAAAGAGCTTTATACTTTCCAAAGAAAATGGGTTGCTCGACCCATTATTTGAACGGTTGTTCAACTCTGTGATTCAAGCCAGCAAACGCATCAAAAACGAAACCAAAATTTCATCAGGATCCACATCGGTTTCCTTTGCCTCTGTTCGTTATATTTTGGATCATATTGAAAATGCAGAACAAAAAAACATCTTGCTGTTTGGGATGGGTAAAATTGGGCGAAATACTTGTGAGAATCTCGTCAAACATACCCAAAACGATCATATTGTACTGATAAATCGCACCCGAGAGCGTGCCGAAAAAATGGCAGGAAAGTTTAAACTCATTGTCAAAGACTACGCCGATTTGCCCGTCGAAATTCGTAAAGCAGATATCGTTATTGTAGCCACGGGCGCAGAGCAACCAACCTTATCAAAATCACTCATACACTCCGAAAAACCGCTGCTCGTCCTTGATCTTTCAATCCCAAAAAACGTAGATGATGACGTCTTAGAGCTTCCTAACGTCACTCGTGTTCATATCGATGAACTATCTCGTATTACCGACAACACCCTTGCCGAGCGGCAGAAAGAAATCCCAATGGCTGAAAAAATTATTGGCCAAGTCATCCAAGAGTTTAGCGACTGGCTGCAAACACGTTCATTTGCACCCACCGTACAAGCCCTCAAGCTCATGATGGAAGAAATTGAAGAGCAAGAGTTGGTTCAGCAGCAAAAAAAACATCCGCATCTCAATCGACAAGAAGCGACGTTGCTTTCCCAACATTTGATTCAAAAAATTACCAATCGTGTGGCCAATCATATGCGGAAAAGTGAAAACACCGCAGAAAGTGTAAAAACCATACAAGACGTGTTTAATATTCCCTCCAATGGATAACGTTCGCATTGGAACGCGAACCAGTGCACTTGCACTTTGGCAGGCGCATTGGGTGAAAGAGGCCTTGCAAAACATCGGTCTGTCTAGTCTTTTGGTGCCTATCAATTCCACAGGGGATACCAATTTGGTTGATCCGCTTTACGAAATGGGCGTTACGGGGGTGTTTACCAAAGAGCTCGACCAAGCTCTACTCAATAATGAAGTCGATATCTGTGTGCATAGCATGAAAGACGTACCAACTCAACTGCCTAAAGGCATCGTTTTGGGCTTTGTTCCCCAACGTGGGGCTTATGATGATGTGCTTGTTCATCCCAACATCGACTGGGCAGACCAAAACAAACGAACAGTCGCGACAAGCAGTTTGCGTCGTCAAGCACAATGGCTTTTTGCTCACCGAAATGATACGGTTGTACCCTTGCGTGGAAACATCCAAACTCGCCTGAATAAAATCACCGAAAATCAATGGGACGGCGCCATTTTTGCCAAAGCTGGATTGCAGCGTTTAGATATTGACCCCGCTACTTATACCCCACTCGACTGGATGATCCCTGCACCCGCACAAGGCGCACTAATGATTACTATCCGAGAAGATCAACCCAAGCTCAAATCCATGATCGCATCCCTATCTCACAAACCAACACTACGTTGTGTGGAAATCGAACGTGCCTTTTTGCGCGCTCTTCAAGGTGGTTGTTCCGCTCCCATTGGGGCATTTGCCAGCTTACAAAATAATACGATTCACTTTACCGGCTGTGTGACAGCCACTGACGGAAGTTCGCATATTGAAGTTCGAGAATCCTATTTGGCCAATACCCCAGGTATCGGAGACCATGCTGCTAGAATTCTTCGCAGCAAAGGAGGGGAACAAGTGCTCGAAAAGATCAATTCACATGGATAAGCCACTCGTTCTTTCCACTAAAAAACTTCGCTTCGACCAACTCGAACGTTTGGTGGCTGCCCGATGTGCTGTGCTTGATTACGATGCTATCAATATTGATTTTCAAACTTTTGACGTTCCTAGCCAACCCACCTATTGGGTGTTTAGCAGCCAAAATGCGGTGCGGTCTTTTCTAGCAAACCCTGTCGCCTCTTGGGCGAGAAAGCCAATTGTTTGTGTGGGTGAAAAGACAAAGTCTGTTTTGGAGGAAAATGGACAAAAAGTGGCCAAAATGGCCAAAAACATGCGTGAATTGGTCGATTTTATACAAAAAAATGCAAAAGATGAGCATTTTTTACATCTTTGTGGAAGTCGAAAATTGCCTGATTTTGCTCTTGGAATGCAAGATGCAGACATTTCTTTTTCCGAAGTAACAACCTACACGACTCTTTTGAATGCGCGTGTGCAAAACCCCGAGCCACAAGGGTTGTTGTTTTTTAGTCCAAGTGGGGTGGAGAGTTACCTCCAAAACAATCGCATTGGAGCAAGTTGGTGTTTTTGTATTGGCAATACAACCGCATCGGCCGTTCGTATGCACACAGACAAAATCACTGTCCCCACAAAAACAGAAATTCATTTAGTAGTTGCCGCTGCTGCAAAACATTTTCGTGTATGAATACGCCAAAAAATGATCTTTTTCTTAAAGCACTACAAGGTGCAACCTTAGATCGTCCTCCCGTTTGGATGATGCGTCAAGCTGGTCGCTATTTGCCCGACTTTATGAAGCTCAAAGCAAAGTATGACTTCTTTACACGTTGCCAAACTCCCGAGCTCGCTGCCGAAATCACCGTGATGCCCATTGACCAAATCGGAACAGATGCCGCTATCTTGTTTAGCGATATTTTAGTGGTGCCACAAGCCATGGGTGTTGATGTGCAAATGAAACCTGATATTGGTCCTTGGCTACCCAACCCCGTTCGTACGCAAGCAGATGTTGACCGCGTGGAAGTGCCCGACGTACACGAGCGACTTCACTATGTGATGGACGGCATTAGACACACTCTCGAGCGACTCGACAACGAGGTTCCTCTTATCGGGTTTGCAGGGTCCCCATGGACCATCTTTTGTTATATGGTGCAAGGGCAAGGATCCAAAACCTTTGACAAAGCAAAAGCCCTGTGCTTTTCCGAACCCGCCGTGGCGCACCAACTACTCCAAAAAATTACGGATACAACTATCGCCTATCTCAAAGCCAAACGAGCTGCCGGCGTTCACGCCCTTCAATTGTTTGACTCTTGGGGCGGCGTTCTTTCACCCGAAGATTACACCACTTTCTCATGGGGTTACAGCAAACAAATCATAGACGCTCTCGGCGATGAGGTGCCTGTTATCATGTTTGCTAAAGGCTGCTGGTATGCTCTGCAAGAAATGGCACAGTCCAAAGTTAGTGCATTGGGAATCGACTGGACGTGCACGGCGCGAAATGCGCGCTATCTAACTGGAGGTAAAATGACCCTACAAGGAAATTTTGATCCGTCACGCTTGCTGTCTCCCATCCCTGAAATCCAAAAGCGTACAAGAGATATGATTGAGCAGTTTGGCACAACAAGTTACATCGCCAACCTTGGACATGGTATTTTGCCAAACATCCCTGTTGATCATGCAAAAGCATTTGTTGATGCTGTCAAATCCTATCGCCCAAGACGTTATTGATGAAACAAACTTTTTCAACATACATCGACTCGCTGCAAGATCGCATCACCTCCAAATTAGAGGAAGTGGACGGAATGGGGCGTTTTCAAAAAGACAACTGGGAGCGTCCTGGAGGTGGGGGTGGACAAACACGAGTTATCGAAAATGGTGGCGTTTTTGAAAAAGGAGGCGTCAATGTCTCAAAAGTTTATGGCACACTACCCGAAACCATGCAAAAACATCTCAAAGTACAACATGGCCGCTTTTTTGCCTGTGGGATCAGCTTGGTGCTTCACCCCAAAAACCCGTTGGTGCCAACTGTACATGCCAACTTTCGTTATTTTGAACTTTACGATGAGGACAATCATATTGTCGATCAGTGGTTTGGTGGCGGGATTGACCTCACCCCTTATTATGTTTTTGAGCAAGACATCAAGCATTTTCATCGAACATGCAAATCGGTTTGCGACGCACACGATTCCACTTTTTATGCGACCTATAAAGAAAAATGCGACACCTATTTTTGGAATACACACCGTAACGAAGCTCGAGGTGTTGGTGGGTTGTTTTTTGATTACTGCCGTGCTGCTGAGGGCAAAACTGTTTCGCAATGGTATGATTTTGTTACTGCTGTAGGAGATTCCTTCCTAGATGCTTATATCCCAATCCTAAACCGAAGAAAAGACACCCCTTTTAATGACCAAAACCGTCAGTGGCAAGAAATTCGAAGAGGACGCTATGTCGAATTTAATTTGATTCATGACAAAGGCACTCTTTTTGGGCTGAGAACCCAAGGTCGAATAGAAAGTATATTGATGAGTTTACCGCCTGTCGTGCAATGGAAATACAACATTTCCCCTGCTGAAGGATCGGAAGAAGAGCGCCTGGAGCGTGTTTTAAAAAACCCCATAGATTGGATAAAAGACTAAAGAATGTTTCCATATAACAGAAAAAGAAGATTGCGAAAAAATACTGCCTTGCGCGATATGGTCCGAGAAACCCATCTTCACCCTGATGATTTCTTGGTGCCACTATTTGTTGTCGAAGGCAAAAACGTCAAGGAAGAAATTCCTTCTATGCCGCAGACTTTCCGTATGAGTTTGGACGAAATCGAAAAAGAAGTGCGTAGTTTATGGTCCATGGGGCTCAAAGGTGTTTTGGTTTTTGCCAAGGTTTCTGACGTCTTAAAAGACAACGCAGGAACAGAGGCGCTCAACCCTCAGGGGCTGATGCAACGAGCCATACAGACCATCAAAAATGCAGTGCCAGAAATGGTGGTCTTTTCCGATGTTGCTCTCGACCCTTATTCCTCTTTCGGACACGACGGGATTGTGGAAAATAATAAAATTCTAAATGACGAAACCGTTGAAGTGTTGGCCCAAATGGCCGTCAGTCACGCCCAAGCGGGTGCAGATGTTGTGGCGCCAAGCGACATGATGGATGGGCGTGTGCTACATATTCGCGAGGCCCTTGAAAGTAATGGATTTCAAGACACCTGTATCATGAGTTATGGTGCAAAATACGCCTCTCATTATTATGGCCCTTTTCGTGATGCTCTTGACTCCGCTCCTGGCTTTGGAGATAAAAAAACCTATCAAATGGATCCTGCAAATCGACTCGAAGCCATTGAAGAAGTACAGCTCGATATCGAAGAAGGCGCTGATGTTGTGATGGTCAAACCCGGCATTGCCTATTTGGATATTCTGCGTGATCTTCACAACGAATTCAACATTCCTTTGGCAGTTTATCAGGTCAGTGGAGAATACGCCATGCTCAAAGCGGCGGCGGAAAAAGGATGGCTCGATTACGAGGCTGTCATGATGGAGCAAATGATCGCTTTTAAGCGAGCGGGTGCTTCCATCATCACGACCTACTCAGCAAAAGATGCTGTAACCCTTCTGGGATAATTGCTCTTTTTTTAACCAGTTCAATATTGTTTTGTACATTGCTATCACTAATCAAATAACAGATTGTGAAAAAAGTAATTCAGACTTTATTTGTTGGCCTTTTGGCAGTATGCTCTATCATTTATGTGAGTGGTAATGATCATCTCTTTGGCCTTGTTGTAAAAGTGATAGAGACTGGTCGTACCACTGCTGGTATAGACGATTATCTGTTTTTTGATAACCGAATTATTCCTCCGAGTGATACCCCCCAAGCGTGGCCATTTCATAAAGACTATAACATTGTTGCCAGCACCCCTTCGCTTAATGCCCTACACGACACTTTACAAACCGTTGCTTTTTTGGTAATTAAAAACGACTCCATTTGGCATGAACAATATTTTGATGGATACGGGAAAGACTCTCAAAGCAATTCCTTTTCTATGGCCAAAAGCATGGTTTCGGCAAGCTTATTTAAAGCCATCGAAGCGGGCGATGTGGAAAGTGAAAACCAAAAAGTTATTGCTTTTTTGCCGTGGCTAATCGGAGACCATGCAAAAGATGTTACCATGGGTGATTTGGCAAGTATGGCTTCTGGGTTGGAATGGAATGAAAACTATGACAATCTACTGACAATCACTCCACGCACCTATGTGGAAAAAGATATGTTGTCATTGATGAAACAAATACCCATCAACTATCAACCTGGTGAAAAATTCATTTACCAAAGTGGTAGTACCCAGCTTTTGGGACTGGCTCTAGAAGAAGCAACAGGGGAAAACATGAGTACGCTCGTCAGATCCTATTTCTGGAACCCCATTGGCGCAGAACATCAAGCGTCATGGACGCTAGACAGTAATGATTACGGAGTGGAAAAGTCATTTTGTTGTTTAAACTCAAACGCACGTGACTTTGCACGCTTTGGAAAATTGTTCAAAAACCATGGCGTTTGGGAGGGACAACAATTGATTGACTCTGCTTTTGTGGAAAAATCCATTCGCCAACGATTTGAAAAAAGCCCACAATACGGTTATGGCTGGTGGTTGGGTGCAGTCGATGAAAACCCGTTTTTTAGTATGCGAGGACATATGGGACAGTACGTGATTGTCTTTCCCGAGCAAGACATCATCATCGTTCGATTGGGGCACCGTGGACTAAATGATATTCCTGGTTCGCAAACACCCATAGACCTTCCTCTCTATGTAAAAGAAGTTTTTAAAATGATAGCCCCTGAAAATGAAACTTGAAAATATTCTTTTTTTAGATATTGAAACCGTTCCCCAACATCCTAGCTTTTTCGAACTGACACCCGAAGAAAAAAAACTTTTCGCAGATAAAACGACTTATCAACGTAAAGAAACCACCGCAGAGGAGTTTTATGAACGTGCTGGTATTTGGGCGGAATTTGGTCAGATTGTATGTATTTCTGTTGGGTATTTTGTGTCTGTAAAAACGCAGCCTCGAGCTTTTCGTCTCACCACTTTTGTAGGGGAAGAAAAAAATCTGCTGACTGAATTTAGCGCTCTGATCAATCGTCATTTTTCGAAATCCTACCATCGTCTATGTGCGCACAATGGAAAAGAATTTGATTTTCCGTATATCGCTCGGCGAATGGTTATCCACGGTCTTGAACTGCCAGGCCCTCTTCAAGTTGCTGGTAAAAAGCCTTGGGAAGTTTCACATCTCGACACCATGGAATTGTGGAAATTTGGTGACTACAAACACTACACTTCTCTTAAACTTTTAACCCATGTTTTGGGTATCCCATCCCCAAAAGACGATATCGACGGCAGTCAAGTCGCAGATGTTTATTACAAGGATAAAAACGTTGACCGTATCGCTAAATACTGCGAAAAAGACGTGTTGGCGGTGGCTCAAGTTTTATTGCGGTTTGAACAGATCCCCTTATTGTCCGAAGATGAAATTGCACATGTAGCTCCAAAAGGATAACTTGCGTATATGCCGAAAAAAACACTTGTATCGGTCAAAAACTTAACCATTCGTTTGGGGGGTGCTTTCGTTGTCTCTGACCTGTCTTTTTCTATTGCTCAAAATGAAATGTTAGGCGTCGTTGGCGAATCCGGTAGTGGCAAGTCTGTAACCGCATTGTCGCTTATGGGTCTTCTCCCAAATCCTAAAGACACTGTGTCTGCCAGCCAATTTATATTTGATGGCACATCCATGCTGCCCTTTGAAGAAAAACGTTTTCGTGCCCTTCGCGGAAAGAAAATCGGAATGATTTTCCAAGACTCCATGAGTGCTTTAAACCCAAGTATACGTTGCGGAAAACAAGTTTTGGAAATGATTCGAATGCATAGCACTCTCAATAAAAAGGAAAGTCAAGAACGAATGCTTTCTCTTTTGGAACGAGTCAAGCTTCCAGATCCAAAAGCCATCGCAAAGCGTTATCCACATCAGTTAAGCGGCGGGCAGCAACAGCGGGTGCTCATTGCTATTGCCATTGCCTGCAGCCCCAAACTCTTAATTGCAGACGAACCAACTACAGCCTTGGACCCCGAAGTGCAACAAGACATCATGCAGTTGCTGAAATCCATCCAGAAACAAACCCAAATGAGTATCCTTTTTATTTCACACGATCTGAATTTGGTGCAACATTATGCCGATCGAGTCGTGGTACTAAAAAATGGTGTTTGTGAAGAATCTGGCACTGCAGAGCAACTTTTCAATCATCCAAAATCCCCCTACACCAAAGGGCTTATCAATGCCGTGCCGCCACGAAACAAACGCCCCAAACGCTTACAAACAGTATCAGATTTTATAGCGAACACCGCGAAGTCCCCAAACGAAAAAGCAGCCGAAAGAAAAAAACGTCATCAATTGTTGTACAAACAGACTCCTGTTTTGGAGGTCAAAGACGTGGAAAAAGTGTTTACACAAAATAAACAAAGCCATCGAGTACTTAAAGCTGTCCGTTTTTCTCTCTATGCAGGAGAAACCCTAGGTCTTGTTGGCAATTCAGGAAGCGGTAAATCAACTTTGAGTAATTGTTTGCTCAATCTTATTCAGCCGGACCATGGAAAGATCCTTTACAATGGCATGCGTATCGACCAGTTCAACGCACAACAACGCAAGCAATATCGAAAAGAGGTGCAGCTCGTTTTTCAAGACCCCTTTTCCTCTCTGAATCCCAAACAAAAAGTCCAAGACATTTTGACCGAACCCATGGAGGTGCATCAGATCGGAGCAAATAATGCCGAACGCATTGAACGAGCAAAAAATCTTCTCAATCAAGTAGGCCTTGCTGAAGAACACCTTAGTCGCTACCCCGATGCTTTTTCGGGTGGTCAACGACAACGCATTAGTATTGCACGTGCACTATCTGTTGAACCAAAACTTATCGTTTGTGACGAATCTGTTTCGGCTCTTGATCGATCTGTCCAAGCCCAAGTGTTAAACCTATTCAATCAATTAAAAGAAAATCATGGTTTCACGTATCTCTTTATAGCCCATGATATGGAGGTCGTTCGGTATATGTCAGACCGAATTATGATAATTAAAGAAGGGGAGATTGTCCAAATCGGCGAAGCCGACCAAGTGTATAAACATATTCATGGTGTAAAAACCGCCTGATGTACACTAAACATGACAACTATTTATAATTGTTTACCTTTGTGAAAAACCACACTGTGATGAGTATCTTACAAAGTATCCACTCGTACTGGGCATATGTTGTTCTAGCGATTCTAGTCTTTGCGATTGTCAATGCGTTTATTGGAAGGTTTTCGAATAAAACATTTGCCATCAAAGATTTGCGCATTTCACTTTTTGCGTTGATTGTTACCCATATTCAACTCGTTATTGGCTTGGTTCTCTATTTTCTGTCTCCACGCTTTAGTGCTTGGCAAGAGGGCGTCGGTGCCGTTATGGGAGACCCTACGCTTCGTCTCTACCTTGTAGAGCACCCTGTGACCAATGTCATTGCAATTGTTTTGATTACTATGGGATGGTCAATGCATAAACGCCAAGGGGAAAGCAGCAAAAAGTTTTTGCGAATTGGATTGTTTTACTTTTTCGGATTACTACTCCTTTTGAGTCGTATTCCGTGGTCGGTATGGCCTTAAAAAAAGTAAAGGAGTGTAATCACTCCTTTACCTATCAACCATACTAAACTATGAAAAACTAATAGCTAGCAAATAAGTTCATTTGCCATTTGCAATGTAGAAAGTAAACCAACGTTTAAATCAAAAACATTTGTTAAATTTTGAGTCGACTCAAAGAATAGAGTCTTTGGTAATGTGCACTTTTAACTCCCAATAACAGAAAATATGCGATTTGGCGTCCTAGGTGGAGGAAGTTGGGCAACAGCCCTCACAAAGATTTTATGCGAAAACAATGATGCTGTTTTATGGTATATGCGTAACGCCGATGCCATTTCACACATTCGTCGCGAAGGCAACAATCCTTCCTATTTACGCAGTGTGAATTTCAATTCGGAGCAACTCAAGCTTTCTGACAATATTCATGAGGTTGTTGAGCAAGCTGATGTTCTTGTTTTAGCCATCCCTTCTCCCTTTCTTCACAAACAACTCCAGATAGTTGAAGGTCTTCTCAAAGACAAAATTGTCTTTTCAGCAGTAAAAGGGATTGTTCCCGAAACAAAGCATGTTGTTGGTAAGCACCTACATGAAGCCTTTGGAATGCCAACCGATCAAATTGGTGTGATTATGGGGCCTTGTCATGCCGAAGAAGTTGCGCTTGAAAAACTATCCTACCTGACGCTTGCCTGCGAAAATGAACCCACAGCAGCCATGGTGGCACAAAACATGGCTTGTAAGTATATTCGGACCAAAGTGACAAACGATGTGATTGGCGCAGAGTATGCCGGCACACTCAAAAACATCTACGCAATCGCAGCAGGTATCGCCCATGGCTTGGGTTATGGTGACAACTTCCAAAGCGTGTTGATGAGCAACTCTATCCGCGAGCTCAAACGTTTTCTCAACCAAATCCACAAGGTCAAACGTAAAATGTCGCATTCTGCCTATTTAGGTGATTTGCTGGTCACTGGCTACTCTCTTTTTAGTCGGAATCGAATGCTAGGAACAATGATCGGAAAGGGATATACTGTCAAGTCGGCAATGACAGAAATGACTATGATCTCAGAAGGATATTACGCCACACATACAGCACACTTATTAGCAAAAGAGTTTGATAAAAAATTCCCTATTATAGACGCTGTCTATCAGATTTTATACGAGAAAAAGTCGGCCAAAAAACTAATGGCTAAAGTCGCAGAAGGGCTTGACTAGTCGGCAGACGAAAACTGCTTTAAAAAACGCAAATCATTCTCATAAAACATCCGAATGTCCTCAATCCCGTAAAGCAACATCGCCATACGCTCAAGACCCATTCCAAAGGCGTAACCAGAATATTCTTCTGGATCGATATTGCAATTTTTGAGCACGTTGGGGTCAATCATTCCACAACCCATGACTTCCAACCAACCCGTCCCTTTCGTGATCCGATAGTCTGCTTCTGTTTCTAACCCCCAGTAGATGTCAACCTCCGCACTGGGTTCAGTAAACGGAAAATAAGAAGGGCGTAAACGAATTTTGGATTTGCCAAAAAGTGATTTGGTAAAATATAAAAGGGTTTGTTTGAGGTCAGCAAAAGAAACATTTTTGTCAATATAGAGACCCTCGACTTGATGGAAAACACAGTGTGATCGAGCCGAAATATCTTCGTTGCGAAACACACGCCCAGGCGAAAGCGTACGCATCGGAGGCGTGTTTGCTTCCATGTGACGCACCTGTACCGATGATGTGTGTGTGCGTAACAGTATATCAGGGTTTGTTTGCACAAAAAATGTGTCTTGCATGTCACGGGCAGGATGATGTTCCGGAAGATTGAGTGCCGTAAAATTGTGCCAATCGTCTTCAATCTCTGGGCCAGCAGATAGAGTGAATCCAATACGAGAAAAAATATCAATCACTTGGTTTCTCAAAATAGAGATCGGGTGAAGTGCTCCCACTTCGATCGGTTGACCGGGTCGTGAAAAATCTGTTGTCGTTGTTGATTTGTTTTTCGGGCCTGTCCCTTGTTTGCTTTCTTCAAGCTTGGCAGTCGCTGCCATTTTTAGGGCGTTGATTTGCTGGCCAAAAGCCTTTTTCTGATCGTTAGGAACGTCTTTAAAAGCTGCAAAAAGATCAGTGAGGATTCCTTTTTTTCCTAAAAATTGGATGCGAAAGCTTTCGATTTCAGCTGCGTCTGTTGACTGAAAGGCTTCGACTTCTGCGAGATGTGCTTTGATTTGATCGATCAAGTGTTCCATATACAGTGCAAAAATAAGGCTTTCGGTTTAGTCCATCTAAGAGCAAGGACGAAAAGTGTAAACAGATTGCAAATCTTCGTTGTACCTTTGTGCTGTGGAGATCAACTATTTAGATTTAATTTTTGGTGGACTTATCCTATTTGGAGCGTTTAAGGGTTTTCGAAAAGGGGTGATCGTCGAGCTGGCGTCCCTCCTCGCTTTGGTCTTGGGAATCTATGGCGCCATTCAGTTCTCTGGCTTTGTAGCAGATCAACTCGTAGTCTATATCGATTGGGACAAGCGCTATGTAGATTTGGCTGCTTTTGGACTGACTTCGATTGCCATTATTTTGGGGGTTTCCCTTCTTGGAAAAATACTGACTTCCCTCGCCAAACTGGTCATGCTCAATGGTATCAACCGGATGCTTGGTTTGTTGTTTGGAGGGATGAAACTCGCTGTCTTTTCAGGAGTGATTTTAATCTTTTTGATGAAAGCCAACGCACTATTTGGGTTTATCCCCACCGAAATCATCGAACAGTCATTGCTTTGTGACTCCCTTCTCGGCCTTGGGGAGTGGATTTTTGATTATGTGCCAGAAGGCAAGGCGCAAATCGATGGACTACTAGAGGGCTAGAATGCAATCCGCTGCACATCGCTTTGGGTAAGCCAGCCAACCGTGCCATTGGCCAATCGCACCTTTACCCATTGCTCGACTTGGTCTTCTACCCTGACCTTAGTGCCTTCATGCAGTTGCACCAAAATCTCAGAACGCAAGTTGGGCTCGGAACGGAAGTCGGTCGTTTGCGCAAAAATAATTGCTTCGGACTGCTGTGCGTCTCGGGCTTGCCTATCCAAAGCCAAGCCAAAACTGCTAACACTCAGCACCACCAACAATAGCGACAGGACAAAAAACTGACGTTTCTGCCGAGACTGCCGGCTTTGCAAATACACCGCAAAAGCCAAACACGCCAATGCCAATAACCCAATCACCAATCCACTCCACAGTGGGAGAGGTATAGCACCTGAAATATTCTTGATAAACAAATCAAAGGTATTTGGTGGTAACTCTTCAATAACGTCTATGGTCATGTTTTGGGCAAAGCGCAAGTTGTGCTGGATGTCCTCGTTTGTGGGGTCGAGTAACTGTGCCTTTTCATAGTTGAGGATACTCGGGGCAATGCGGTTGAGCTTATAGTGAGCGTTGCCCATATTAAAGTACAATTCGGAGGAATGTAACCCGATCTGAACAATGGAATCATAGCCTGCTAGCGCCTGCTCATAGCTGCCAAGATTGTAGTTTTTGTTGGCCCGTGAAAATATAGAATCTGGGTTTTGTGCTTGCAGTTGCACCGCCAGTAAGAACAAAAAAATCATGGGCATTCGCATCCTACAATTGTTTATCGATTTGTGTTATCATTTTGGCGGTATTGGCATAGTCTTGCTTCATCGCCTTGACAGAGGACGGGGTATAGCGCGCAAACTCACAATTTTCGAGCACCGACACAAAGTCGTTTACCAAGGGTTCTTCTACCCCGATTTGAGACAGGATATTTTTGATTTTTTCTTTGCTAAAATCAGCCGTTTCCATTTTGAGTTTGGCTTTGAGGTAGTTGTGCAAAGCGCGTTCCAGAGCCACATAAAACTCTTCAGAATTGTTGAGGTTTCGTTTGGCTTCAGACAGGTATTTTCGAGCCATTCGATTGGCAGTTCGCATCCGTACCCCATCTGTGTCGCCCAACTGTTTGCGTAGGTGACGGGCATAAATCGCAAAAAGCAAAAGCAGCCCTAAGGGGGATATCCACAACCCATAAAACATTGACGACCCAAAAAAGACCGAAGGAGTGATCGCAACAAAAGAGGTGTCTAGCGCAATAAATTTAAACGGGGTGTCGATCGACACTGCTGCTGATGGTGTCGTGGGGTTCGCCGATCGGTTGACGGACGGGCCTTCGGTGACATCCACCAGTTGTTCGGCAGACTTTACCGTTTGATAGCTTTTTGTTTTTGGGTTGAAAAAGGAGAATTCAACAGCTGGGATGGGATATTTGCCTTGATACTGAGGCACAAGCGTATAGCTCTGCGTTACGGAGCCACTCATTCCGCTCAAACTACTGCGAACGTTTTCGCTACTTTCGGGTTCGTACCGCTCCAGAGCACTCGGTGTTTGGAGTTCGGGGAGTGTAAACAGCCGAAGGTTTCCTCTTCCTGAAACCTTGACCGTCGCTTGTAATGATTCGTTTGCTTTTAACTCCGGTTTGCTTGTGGTCACGTCGATAGAAAAATTTCCCACAGCCCCACTAAAACTATCTGGTTGCCCTTCCAACGGCAAGGGTGTAACATTGATATTCAGATTTCCTGCCGAAACAAGCTTGGGTACTTGGGTGTATATCACACGCTGGAAAAAGTCTCGCCTACCAGTAGGCACATTGACCGTAACGTCCAAGCTCAAGGGGTTGATTTGCAACTTGCCTGCACGCTGTGGATAGAGTACAACCTTGCGCCATTCTACATAGTTATAACGTTCACCTTTAAAAATGGCAGTAGCCACATCTCTCTTCTGGATGTCCACGTTATAGGACCAAAAGTCGTTGTATTTAGGCATTTCCACTACATCGACATCGGTAGGCATGACATTTTGCGCGAAGTAAAGTTTATATACGATTGTAATGGGCTCATTCACATAAGGTTTTCTGTTAGAGACCTCCGCCACCAAATGCAATTTTTCATCTACGATATATGCTGGGTCGTTTGGATCTTTGGGCACCTCTACCGCCTCGGTTACATTGATCGTAACTGGCGTAGTTTTAAATATATCCCCATTGTATTCGATTTGGGCTTGCTCTATATCAAAGACCCCTTGTTTGAGCGGTGTGAGAAAATAGGTGTAGGTCATGGAATAGGTTCGTTTCCCGTTGACAAACACATTGCTCACCGACTGCATTGGGCCAGAAACAACACGAAAGGAAGAAAAAGCAGGTGGACGGAAATTGTCTCCTGGTTTGTCGATTTTAAAGTCCACGCGCAGACGTTCATTCAGCCCAAGTTTCTTTTTACTGACAGACACTTCAAAGTTTATCTGCCCCCAACTCCATGCGGAAAAGAACAACAAAACAATAAACAATGTTTTTCGCATCATGCTACCAGTCTTTTTTGGATTTTGGCTTCACCGGCTTTGCCTTTTTCGCATTGACCTTGTCTTGGACTTTCTTCTCTTCGTTGTTCATCGCCTTTAAGAGGTTTTGAATTTGCTGAGGAGAGAGTTTTGTCGGCTGACCTTTAGAGTCTTGTTCTTCTTTAGGGTTTTGTTTTTTGTCGGACTCGTTCTTTTTATCATCCTGCTCATTGCCATTTTTGTCTTGGTCTTTCTCGTCCTCGCCTTCATCTTTAGGCTCCTCTTTTTTGTCGTCGCCTTTCTTATTGTCTTTGTTGTTCTGCTCGTCTTTGTCCTTCTGATCTTGATCCTTTTTGTCCTTGTCTTTGTCGTTGTTTTGGTCTTGTTTTTCCTGTTCCAAGAGCGATTTGGCTACCGCATAGTTGTAACGCGTTTGATCGTCATTTGGATTGTTTCGCAAGGCCTCTTTGTAGGTTTCAACAGCCTTGGCATACTCTTTTTTGTTCATAAACACATTCCCCATATTATGTAAGGCGCTGTGTTTTTCTGCTTTTGACTGGGCAGTCGTGGTGGCGGATTTATAAGCGTTAAAAGCCTCGCCGTAGTAGGCTTCCTCAAAAAGAGTGTTCCCTAAATTGTGTTGGGCAATGGTGTTTTTTGGCGATCGAGAAAGCGCCTCACGATATTTTTTTTCTGCATTCGAATACGATTCCATGAGATGATATTCATTCCCCTCGTAGGTTAAATTATCTTCTGTTTTGGTCTCACTCGTCTGGGCAAATCCCAAAAGTCCTAAAAGAATGAAACTGTATGTTAGGAGACTTTTTTTCATTTGTCGTTGAATAAGTTAAGGTTTCGTATCCATTTTGTCTTGCGGTCCAACAAAAATAAATCCAAGCAGATCAAAAACAAGCCAATTGCCAACAACCATTGGTATTGATCTTTAAATCGCACAAACTGTTTGGCTTCAAATTCGGCTTTATCCATTTCCAACAAGCGATTTGTGATGGCCGCAACAACCTCACTGGTGTTGTCGCCAAGCAAAAAGATTCCATTTGTATTTTCTGCCACTTCTTTCAATATGGTCGTATTCATTCGAGTAATAACCACTTCGCCCTCTGCATCTTTTTTAAAGGTAGATGTCACCCCGTTTCGTTTGATTGGAATCACATCGCCTTTCTCTGTGCCCAGTGCAAACGTGAATATGGTGATTCCTTCTTCAGCGGCGGTTTTTGCTGCAAGCTCACCCCCTTCTTCATGGTCTTCACCATCGCTGAAGATACACAAAACACGATTGGTTTGGTTCTCATTATCAAAATAGGTTTTTGACAATTCAATGGCCTCCGCAATAGCCGTCCCCTGTGATGAAAGCATGTTGGTGTTGAGTGCTTGTAAAAACATTTTTGCAGACTCATAATCTGTTGTAATGGGCAATTGCGGAACCGCACTTGCTGCATAGGCAATGATCCCAACACGATCGCCAGACAGTTTGTTGATCGTTTCAGAGACCAACCGTTTAGCCTTTTCCAGCCTGTTGGGAGCAATGTCTTCAGCTAGCATACTTTTGGACACATCGACTGCAAAGACCAAATCCACGCCTTCACGCTTTACTGTTTCGAGTTCTGTTCCCATTTTCGGATTCACCATCGCGAGTATAAGGGCAGAGATCCCAAGCAAGAGAACACCAAATTTTAAGTGGGTTTTAAATGCCGAGTGCCGTGGTGCCAAGGCCTCTAAAAGTACTGGTGATCCAAAACGCTTTTTTGCATTGGACTTCCATACAAGCAAAAAGCTATAACCCATCATCATCAAAGGGATGAGGAGGAGGAAATAGAAATAATTTGGTGCGTCCCACTGTAACATTACACAATACTTTTATAAACGGTTACACGTAAAATCCACTCCAAAACCAATAGTAATAATCCACTCAAAATAAAGAAACGGAAATGTTCTTCGTAAGTGGTATAGGTGAACTCTTCGACCTCTGTTTTTTCAAGCTTATTGATCTCGTCATAAATAGAGGCCAAACGCTGATTATCTGTCGCACGAAAATAAACCCCACCTGTTTGTTCGGCAATGCTTTTTAGTAATTCCTCGTCGATTTCAACACGGGAAAGCCCATAGCGAAAAGTCCCGTCTCTTTTCATTGCAATGGGTGCCATCGCATTGCCATTACTCCCCAACCCAATCGTATACGTTTTAATACCATAGGATGCCGCAAGTCCTGCTGCAGTGGTTGGGTCAACAAAACCAGCGTTGTTTACACCGTCTGTAAGTAATATAATTACCTTACTCAATGCTTTGCTGTCTTTAAGACGGTTGACAGCAGTCGCTAATCCCATTCCAATTGCTGTCCCATCGTCAATCACTCCGCGTTCATAATCGAGTAATGAAAGGGCGTTGGTCACCACTGCCTTGTCGCTTGTAATGGGCGTTTTGGTGTAGGACTCCCCGGCATACACAATGAGTCCAATTCGGTCATTGACTCGGTCGGATACAAACGTTTTTGCGACTTCTTTGAGGGCCGCTAAGCGATTTGGTCGTAAATCGCGGGACAACATACTCGATGAAATGTCAATAGCCATGACAATATCAATTCCCTTTGTCGTTTTGGTTCTTGAAGATACATTGGATGTACGAGGTCGAGCTAACGCAATGATGAACAATGCAATCGCAAACAAACGAAGTACAGAAAGCAATGGGTATAAGCGCACCCAAACACTTGGGTTTTGTAATCCTTTTAACGACGACATGCGCAGCACACTGCGTTTGCTTTGTGGTTTCCAAAATAGCCAGGCTGCCAATAAGGGGAGTGCGGTCAAAGCCCAGAGATAGAAACTATTCGCAAAGGAATAACTGTCAAATATCATTGTACTTCCGTTTTAAAATTGAATGAATCCACTAATCGTTCAATGATGGTTTTTGCATAACGGTCTTCTCGATTGCTAACAAATTCTATTTGTTGCAAGCCGCTATTCTCTGCAAAATAATAAACAAAATATTCTTTGCGAACTGTCTCTTTATTTTCTGTTGTCCAATCAAAAGATCCTGAAATGGTAACTCCTTTAACTCCACTTGGGGTTTGGTATTCGTCTTGTTTTTGGAAAATATTGGAGGCTCCAGCTGCTTCGAATATTTGAATGAGTTCTGTAGCACGTGCGTTTATGTCGATTTCGACATCTCCTTCTTCTGTGATTTGCTCCACTCGCAATGTTAAGGCAAAAGGGTCTTCTATATCTCCCAAGCGAAAGGTTTGGGTGTTTGGTTTTTCAGATGGAAATCTGGTGAGTATTTCTGGGGTTGTCATTCGAATTGGGGTAGCGCCGTAGGTGCTTGTCACCCATTCGTTGCTGAGTAGCGTCAGCGTTGGATTCCCCAACAAACGATCATTGACTTGGTCAAAACCATAAACATAGGTAGCAACTCCAAAAGCTAACACAAACACGCTAGCCAATGAGATCCCCATAAACTTCCATTGTTTCTTTCGATATTGTTTTTGGAGTTCACGGCGGTAGGCCTCATCACGAAGCAACTCCTCTTCTGTTGGTTCGGGGATGGCCTCTTTGGTTTGCACCACCACCGACTCTATTGCAAACCGGTCCGAGGAAGCGTGATCTGTTCCTGGTGTTGCTTGGGCAAACTTCACCAAATCGGCAGTTTCCAACACATTTTTTAGGTTTGAAATTGTTTCTGGTTTTAATGCCAAGGTACCACCCTTACGCAACAATTCTAACTTTTGAATCAGCTCAGTCGTAGTGCTTTCTAGGGCATTGATGCTCGCATCCTCCTCAAGATATCCACGGACAATTGCTGTGAGGGATGAATAATATTGTTTGTAATCGTCTTGCGCAGCAAGGGTGTTTGCTTCGAGGGCCTTTAGCTTTTGTAGTGCACGGTCAAAAGGGGGTAGTTTTTGGCGACGTTTTTGAATTTTGTCTCTTGCGCGTCCGTATAACACATAGAGCCCGAGGAGGGTGCCCAAGAGTAAAAAAGCAAGGGTGTAAGGGCGCCACCAACCCGTTCTGTTTTTCTGTGTTTCAATAATTGGCTTGATGGGATGTAGGGGCTGCTTTAGGGTATCAACTTCCATGGTAAACACTTCCATTTTGAGAGAGTCTGTAAAGATGGATTTCCCGTCAACCAAAATCCTTTGCCGAGGAATGTGATAACTTCCAGAGTCAAATTGAATGAGGGTGTATGTGCGTTTCCAAAGGGCTTTGTCTAGCAATTTTTGGATATCCACTTTGGTCGTGTCAATGATTTCGAAGGGTAAGAAGGTTTGCCCTTGAGGGAAAATCACTTGGGCGGTTGAATCGGTTTGGACTTCAATTTGATATTGAATATCCTCTCCAATTGTCATCGCAATGGTGTCTAAGCTAACCGCAATGCGGGGTTGAGCAAGCACGAGAGCTGGCATAAACAACAAGAAGAAAATCCAGACTCTACCCACGATTTTTAAAATAAGCCAATAGTTTTTTTACGTAACTCTCATCGGTTCTACATGACAAGGCTCCTGCTCCACTTTTGCGAAATGATTCATCAAAATATTGTAAGCGCTCCTTTGTGTGTTTTTGATGCTCTCTTTGCAGTTTCCTCGATCCCGTATGCACCAAACGATAATTTCCTGTTTCTTGGTCGACCATTGGAACCAATCCCAAATTGGGGAGTTGTTCTTCGTGTTTATCATAAATACGAATGCCCGTCAGGTCGTGCTTTTTGGACGCTATTTTTAAGTTTGTGGCATATCCCTCATCCATAAAATCAGAAAGCATAAAGGCAATCGCTCTTTTCTTTTGAACATTGGCCATGAACTTCAGCGCTTCCGAGATGTTTGTTTTGTTGCTTTTCGGAGTAAATTCGATCAACTCACGAATGATTCTCAAAATATGTGATTTTCCTTTTTTGGGCGGAATAAACAACTCTATTTGATCTGTAAATAAAATCACTCCTACCTTATCGTTGTTTTGTAAGGCCGAGAAAGCGAGTGTGGCAGAGATTTCGGTGAGATAGTCTTTTTTAAACTGTTCATGTGATCCATACATGGACGATCGACTCACGTCGACCAATAACATAAGTGTGAGCTCGCGTTCCTCCTCAAAAACCTTGACAAAGGGTTCATTGTAGCGGGCGGTTACATTCCAATCAATGGCACGAACATCATCTCCAAATTGATATGGTCGAACTTCGCTAAAAGTCATCCCCCGACCCTTAAAGGTGCTATGGTATTCGCCGCCAAAAATATGATTGCTCAGACGGCGTGTTTTGATTTCGATTTTACGAACCTTTTTAAGGAGAGCCTTTGTATCCATGCTGTCGTTTGGTTTGGTGTCAGTCGTCGATGACTAGGGAACCTCTACAACGTTTACAATGCGGTTGATGATGTCTTCAGAAGTAATGTTTTCTGCCTCCGCTTCATAAGTAATACCAATACGGTGGCGTAGCACATCGTGTACCACTGCGCGGACGTCTTCAGGAACGACATAACCACGACGTTTGATAAAAGCATAGCATTTCGATGCTGTTGTCAAGTTGATACTTCCACGTGGCGATGCCCCAAAACTGATCAGTGGTTTGAGGTCTTCCAAACCATATTGCTCTGGATAACGTGTAGCAAAAATGAGATCAATGATATACTTCTCAATTTTTTCGTCCATATAAACCTCGCGGGCTGCTTTTTGGGCTTTGATCACTTGAGCCGTAGTAACAACTGCTTTGATTTTGTTTGTCACACCACTCATGTGGGCACGCACGATTTGTTGCTCATCTGATTTGCTTGGGTAGTCAATGACCACTTTTAGCATAAATCGATCGACTTGCGCTTCGGGAAGTGGATAGGTTCCTTCTTGCTCAACAGGGTTTTGGGTTGCCATGACCAAGAATGGTGGTTTGAGCGGAAAACTCTCGTCTCCAATCGTGACTTGCTTTTCCTGCATTGCTTCAAGCAATGCCGACTGTACTTTAGCAGGGGCACGATTAATCTCATCGGCCAATACAAAGTTCGCAAAAACAGGTCCTTTTTTAATACTAAAGTCATTTTCCTTGATGTTGTAAATCATCGTTCCGACAACATCGGCAGGAAGTAAGTCGGGGGTGAACTGCACCCGACTAAAAGATGCCTTAATCGCCTTACTTAAAGAGTTGATTGCTAGGGTCTTTGCTAGTCCAGGCACTCCTTCCAGTAGGATATGTCCTTCGCCCAATAGACCAATCAGTAACCGTTCCAGCATATGTTGCTGACCAACAATTACTTTTCCCAACTCAATATTGAGAAGATCCACAAATGCACTTTCTTTTTCAATTTTTTCGTTTAGAGATTTGATATCCACTTGTGTGTCGTTCATGTCGTAAAAATTTTTGTTCGAAAATAAAGGTTGTAAACAAGGGTTGCAAGTTGATTAAAAAAATAAACTAAATCTGTTAATATTTGGTTAAAAACAACGCATTTAGTCTTTTTTTTATTGAACACACACTTTATTGCTAAGTCTAAACCGAACTCCAATGATCAACTCGAATATAAAAAACTTTATCCGTGTCATTATTAAGCAAGGAAAACCACTAATTATGTGCCAAGAATATTATACCTTTTTTGTAGTCATTCTATGTTTGTTAGAGTCTATATTTTATTTGAACTAAAAAGTAAACCCGAATTGATCGGAAAACAAATAACTGAAAAAGACAACCGTGATGTTTTAATCATTACAAAAGCTGTTTTCGAAGTCCTACATCCGTTTTAAGAGGTGAAAACGTTGAGTACCAGAAAGGTGTAAGGTTTTGTTGTTGTTTTAAACACTAATCCAATAGGTGATTTTGTATTTTTAGTGGTAAACTTGTTAAAGACTTTACCCGATGATCAACAAACGCTTATTGGTAAAAAACTTACTGGCTCACAATGATGAGAACAGTTTTTATGACAAAAAGCTACAGCTCAACTTGGGAAACAAAGAGGGTAAGGCCAAGTTTCTCAAACACATCTGTGCGCTTTCCAATTCCAACCCCAAAAACAACTCGTACATCGTGGTCGGAGTGATGGACACAGACAATCTGATTGTTGGTGTTGATTTTTTTGATGATGCCAAGCTCCAAAACCTAATCAATGCCTATCTCGAAAACCCGCCCTTAGTGCTTTACGAAAACATCCATTTTCCTCACTTGCCAGAGGGTAAAGTCGTTGGTTTGGTAACGATCAAGCCCACTGCCGAGTTGACTTCCCTTCGAAAAAACATTTGGAAATACTATGGGGGGTCTGTTTTTTTTCGTGAAGGCAGCACCTCTACGCCCCGAGCGTTTGATGTCGAAATCAAAGACATCAATACCGTCGTTGTCAGAGAAATCGAAAAACATGCTCAAAATAATATCGAACTCACACTCGACGGAGTTGTCGATTTTGTACAACAACACAATGATGGCCTTAACCCTCAGTACAAAGTCTTTAAAGAATCCTTTGTTGTTTGCTGGGCAGGGTTGGAAAAAAAGGTGAAAAGCAAACGCTATTACTCACGCGTAGATGTTGAGTTGATCAACGAGCATGTCAAATTGTTTTATTCCACTTATGATGAGGTTGAAATTCGTTTTGACAACAACTCTTTTCAATTGATAGAATATGTGCGGCTTGGTTTACATGATGCATATAAATACTATCCATTAGAGCAAATTGTACTTCATTTTGAAAACAACGGCAGCTATCATATGAACACCTCCTTTTTGTTTGAGCCTCCCATTTTTGAGAAAAAACTCTTGCATCATATTATGAATACTCAAAAGGTCCTTGCCCAAAAGCTCTTGACCAAAACAACACTGTCAAAGGCAAAACTTAAGGAAATTGAGAACTTATCGCCCACTTTAATGTTGTGTTATCTCAATGGTTTTCAAGATGCCAAAGAGTTGCTCTTTGAAATCCAAAACAAACTAAAAACGATGAGCTCTCGAGCTTACCAAAATCATAAAGATTCGTTGCGAATTTTGCGTAAAATCAAATACCATTAAGTTCTTTGAACGCCTACCGATTTTTCTCTTGTGTAGCATAAAAAAAGTTGGCTACTTCTTGCGGAACAAGGTCACTGATTTCTTGATTTGCTTCGAGTTTTTGACGAATAATGGTTGCAGAAATCGAAATCAAAGGGTCTTCTAACAAGGTCCGTTTGTCTGAAGCCTTAGGCAATGTTGAGCCTTCGCGAGGATAAATCATTAGCTCGTGTGAAAGCATTTCCTCCGCACCTTGCCAGGTTTTCATTTGTGCAAAAATATCTGCCCCCATAAGTAGCGTGTGGGTGTCTTTGCCTGGTAAAACACCTAAATGATGTAAGGTGTTGATGGTGTAGTTTGGGCGTGGTAAGTGGAACTCTACATCGCTACAAACCATCGCTTCCTCATTAGCAACAACCCTAGAAACTAAATCGAGACGTTGACTTTCAGGAAGAAGGTCAACTTCTCTTTTGAATGGGTTTTGAGGACTAACAACAAAGACCACTTGGTCAATTTTTTTTGTGTTGAGTGCCGATCGAGCAACATGAAGGTGTCCCAAGTGAATAGGGTTAAAGCTTCCAAAAAATAAGGCTGTTCGTTTCATGATACAATAAATTGACTAACAAGCTGTTGAAGTTCGACGTCTGCATCTTCGAGGGTGTCGTTTTCAACGATGTGATCAAACTTTGTTGCCAACATCATTTCTTTTTCAGCCTTACTCAGACGCATCTCTAAGCTTTTTTTGGATTCTGTTTTACGCTTGATCAAACGTTCTTTTAAAGCTTCCAAGCTTGGTGGTTGGATGAAAATCGTAATTGTTTGATTGGGAAATAGTTTTTTAATGTTTAATCCGCCCTCTACATCAATATCGAAAATGACATGTTTCCCGAGCTTCCAGAGGCGTTCAACCTCCGAACGAAGGGTGCCATAAAAAATGGTCGGGTAGACTTCTTCATACTCTATAAAATCGTTTTGCAATATCTTTTCTTGAAAAGCAAGGGGGGAAAGAAAAAAGTAGTCTTTGCCTTGTTGTTCGTGCGATCGTGGCTTGCGAGAAGTTGCAGAAACAGAAAACGCCAGTGAAAGAGAGTCGTTTTTCAATAATCGTTTTGCAAGGGTCGTTTTGCCACTTCCCGAGGGTGCCGACAAGACGATACATTTTCCTTTGTTCATTTACAATACATTGAGCAGTTGTTCTTTGATGCGCTCAAGGGCATCTTTCATCCTGACAATCTCTTTTTGCATCGCAGCATCATTTGCTTTGGAGCCAATGGTATTGATCTCACGGCCCATTTCTTGTGCAATAAACCCTAGTTTTTTGCCTTTGGCAATCGCATCATTTTCCATCACCTCTCGGAAATAAGAAAGGTGTTGACCTAAACGTACAATCTCTTCGTTGATGTCAAGTTTTTCAAGGTAGAAAATCAATTCTTGTTCAAAACGGTTGCTGTCAACATCGATTGCCAATGTTTTTAAATTTTCTTGTAATTTGGATCTTACTTGTTCTAGTCGCTTACCCTTTTTGGTGTCGACATCATGTAGCCCTTGACCAATATTTTCGATCTGATTACTAAGGTCTGTGGCCATTGCCTGACCCTCTGTCTTTTGATAATTGACGAGGTTTTCAATGGCCTCATTGACAAGTCCAAATACTTCTTTTTTTTGCTTTTCGTCTGGAGAAGTCTCTGCCGACTGCAGGGCATCCGGAAGACGGGTAGCAATAGGTAGCAGTTCTGCTGGTGTGGCATGTGCAATCTCCCCTAGTTGTTGGATATACGCCGTAATAACCTCTTTGTTTAGCTCAGATGCTGCTGCTAGACCGTGATGCTTAATGTGTAAATTTATATCAACTTTCCCCCGAAGAAGTTTGGGTTTTACGGCCGCTCGAACTTCTTCTTCCCATACACGATAATTGTAGGGTATGCGTAGATTTAGTTCAAGATTTTTGCTGTTAAGTGCTCTGATCTCCACCGAAATGGTGACCTCTGGCGTTTCGTATTCAGACCGTCCAAATCCGGTCATTGAGCGTATCATAGTACCACTTTGGGCAAATGTACGAAATCAGAGGTATTTTGTGTCAAAAGTTATTCGTCCACACAGGAAGGCGTGTCCGAATCGATATCTTCATAACGGTTTAGCGCTACCACAAGGTCTGATCCATTATACGTTTTTGTGATAATTCCTCTAATCGAAACACCTTCTGAAGGGATCGGCATATCGGAGAAGTCTGCAAATCTGCTCGTTTCCAATAGAAATGTGGTTATCGTGTCTGCTGCACACTGGTTGATTTCTCGTTTGGTGTCATCCCAATCTTTTGACGCAACCAAAGGATGACCGTTTCGAAGTTTTTCTAAAGGTACTTTTGCCGGCGGCTAAAGTGATCACTTTCCCGTTTACCTATATGTTATTCGAAAAAAAGAGACTATCAATTAAACAATGCTTTGAGCTCCGTCGCATCGTCTGGCAGCAGCTTTCCTGCCAAAATCAGACTGAGTTGGTGGCGGCGCAACGCCGCATCAAAACGCGTTTTTTCTAATTCTGTTTCAGGCACTACTGGGGGAACCGCTATTGGTTTTCCTTGCTCATCAACTGCCACAAACGTATAGATAGCCTCGTTCACTTTCTTGCGCTGATCGGATACACTGCTTTGCTCAATCCACACATCAATAAAGACCTCAATAGACGTGCTAAACGACCGAGACACTTTGGCTTCTAAAGTCAATACACTACCCAAAGGAACTGCTTTGCTAAAGTGAACATGGTTCACAGACACTGTAACCACCGTTTGATCTGCGTGCCGTTCTGCGGCAATGCAAGCCACTCGATCCATTCTTGATAATAATTCTCCTCCAAAGAGGTTTCCTAAATGATTGGTGTCGTTTGGCAACACCAAGTCGGTCGAAATAGTTTTGGAGTTCGAAGGCGTTTTAGGGTTCATGGCCTAACGCTTTAACATCCATGCATCAGCGATATACGAACGCTGCACTTTTCGTAGAAAGTCGATCGCATCACGATGATCTACACGGCTGCCCAAAGCTACCATGTGCAAACCGCTCTTATTTGGGGACAACTTTTGAGCGTTGACGTATCCCTGTCCCTGTAGTTGTTTGAGAAAACGATTTGCATTTGCTTCAACTGCAAACGCACCACCAATAACGTGAAATTGCTCCTGAGGAATTGTATTGATGGAAAGTGATGGAAGTTCTCCCAAATCAAAAACCGCTTCATGTACTTCCTGTTTCGCCTCCTCACGCAATTGCTCTTCTTGCGCAATACGTTGGTCTTGGGAATAATCGTTGTAAGTTGTTAACCCAACATAGCCAACCACAACAGCAATCGCAGCAGCAGCTACGTGATTTAAAGGATTTTGGGTTTGCGACTGACTTTGTTTTTTGTCTTCCGAAAAATCAATCACCTTAGGTGTCCCTTTAAGGAGTTTCGTTCGGTCCACTTTTTGAGCCTTAACTGGAAATAACCCAAAAGAATCCGCTAAGTGGTTGTGGTCTTTTGAAGGGGTAAAAACCATGTTTTTTTCTGCATTGAGATGGACGTGCCCCAAACGCTCTAGGTTAATTTTTTTGCCATTATGTAACATCGCTTTCCAGCCAACAACCTCTTTGTGGATCAAGCGAACGGCCTGCTCATAACTTGTTTGTTGGTCAATTGAAACTGCATTGGCAAGTAGCCCATCATTCGATTGCAATTGACTATTAAAAGAAATTTGTTTTGTTGGCGGATAGATCTTTTCGTTTTTTGTGTCAATCTTTGCTGATGTTGGTGTCCCTAAAAACGAACCAAAACCTGGCACGGTGACACAATCGTATCGATAAAGTAAGTGGCTGATGTGTTTGGTTAGTTGCATATTCAAAAATAATACTTTTTTTATGTTTTCCCGTTTGAATCTTTCAAATTCAATAGGTTTATTAATTTAGCATAAATCCCCAAACAATGAAAGACTCCCCTGCTTTATTCTCATTACTCTCTCATCCTGGTATTAGTTCGCCAATAGCTCGTCAATTAATTCATCAATTGGAAGTGCGGAAGAGGTTTTTAATCGGCATCAAAAAAACATATCCGTGCCTGATGGAGTCCGAAAAAATCTATGGCAGAAAATCAATGTGAAAAATGTTCGTCAAAAAGCAGATGACAATTGGAAGAAATTTGAAAAAAACAAAGTGCAATATATGGACTTTAGAGACGAGGATTTTCCCATTCATCTCAATCACATTTATAATGGCCCTCTTTTGCTGTTTTACAAAAGTGAGCGATTCCCCAAAGCGACCAAGACAATCTCCATAGTGGGCACACGAACTCCAACCAAAGACGCTTTATCTCTTACCGAAAAGTTTATCGACACCCTTAAAATCGTTCGCCCAATTATAGTCTCTGGCCTTGCCGAAGGAATAGACATTTGTGCTCATCGTGCAGCACTAAACGCGGGGCTAAAAACCTATGCTTGTCTCGCCCATGGGGTTACTCAATGTTATCCATCATTTCATCAAAAAACAAAATCTAAAATTGAACAACAAGGAGGTTGTTTAACGGAGCACGCTCTTGACTCTACCATACATCATGGATATTTTATAAGACGAACCCGAATTATAGCTGGCTTGTCACACGCCACAATTGTGATGTCATCTCGCTTGCGAGGCGGTGCAATGGTAACTGCGCGCATGGCCTTTGATTATAACCGTACGGTTTTTGCGGTTCCTGGAACACCCAACTACCCTACTCATTTGGGGTGTAACCAGTTGATCAAAAGAGATATTGCACATTTGCTCGACAACCCTGAAGATGTTCTTAAAATAATGGGGTGGAGTCCCGAACCTGAAGATTTGGTTACAAGTCAAACAGGCTTGTTTCAGACACTAAATGAAGAGCAAAAAACAGTGTTAGAATGTTTGAATCAATCCCCAAAACACATTGATCTAATTGCTCTTGAAGGCAAGTGCCCTGTCGGAAAAGCAGCATCTTTACTTTTTGAATTAGAAATGATGGGGCTCGTTCGGCCAATGGCGGGAAAGCACTTTAAAAAGTGTTAGCTAAATCCCAAACGACTTCTAACACGTGCAAGTACTGGGGCTGCAATTTGTTGTGCTTTTTTAGCACCTTGTTGTAAAGTTTCTTCCATCTTTTCGGGCTGTTCCATCAATTCGTCAAAGCGAGTGCGAGGCGATGAAAACTTTGTGAGCAAAGCCTCGAAAAGGGCTTGTTTTGCATGGCCATAGCCAAAACCACCTGCCTGATACTGTTTGCGTAATTGCTGGGTTTCACTATCTGTTGATACCATGCTGAACAGTGAAAAAACAGTACAGTTGTCTGGGTCTTTGGGTTTCTCCAATGGCGTACTGTCCGTGGCGATTCCCATCACCTGTTTCCGTAGTTTTTTTTCGGGCAAAAAGACGTCAATAATATTGTTCTTTGATTTACTCATTTTTCCACCATCTGTCCCCAATACATACATGTTTGATTCTCGCAATACGGCATCTGGAAGCACAAAGGTGTCGCCGTATTGAGCATGAAATCGATTGGCAACATCTCTTGTCATTTCTAAGTGCTGAAGCTGATCTTTACCAACCGGAACTTGATCGGCATCATAGAGCAATATGTCAGCCGCCATCAGCATTGGATAGGTGAAGAGACCTGCATTTACGTCCTCCAATCGTTCTGATTTGTCTTTAAAGGAGTGTGCCAAACTAAGTCGGCTGTAAGGAAAAAAGCAATTTAAATACCACGCCAATTCGGTGACTTGTGACACATCAGACTGACGATAAAAACATGTTTTTTTAGGGTCTAGGCCACATGCAAGCCAAGCCGCCGCTGTGGCATAAGTGTTTTCTTTGGTTTTTTCGGCATCCTTAATTTGTGTTAACGCATGCAAGTCAGCAATGAACAAAAAAGATTCTTCTTTACTTTGATTTGCCATCTCTATAGCGGGTAATATCGCGCCGAGTAGATTACCCAAATGTGGGGTCCCCGTACTTTGGATTCCTGTTAAAATGCGAGCCATGTTTTTTCTAGGTTTTACTCTTTTACAAAGGTAAGTGTTTTGGTTTATCTTCAAATTAGTACTTTTAGCCCATGCTGAAATTTATTCAGAAAGGGCTTTACGGTCTTTGGAATGTTTGGTTTTATGTCTTGGCCTGCTTTGGCGTTATCATCTGTTTACCTATACTTATCGTCGCTCTACAACGAGAGTCCTGGTATCGATACGTGTTTTGGCTTGGACGGAACGTTTGGTCGCCAATTATCCTTTATGGAATGGGGTTTTGGCCAAAGTTCTCATATTATCAAAAACTCGACAACAACAAAAGCTACATGTTTGTAGCCAATCACTTGAGTATGATTGACATTATGTTGATGTTGATGGTTGTCAAAAATCCTTTTGTGTTTGTTGGAAAAGCAGAGCTACAACGACTTCCCATTTTTGGGTACATCTACAGTCGGGCGGCAGTGCTTGTCGATCGTGATAGCGCAAAAAGTAGAAAAAGTGTTTACTCCAATGCACAACGAAAGATCGATTTAGGCTATAGCATGTGCATCTATCCAGAAGGTCTTGTTCCAAGCCCCGATGTGTACCTCGCGCCTTTTAAAAATGGTGCTTTTAGTCTTGCAATACAATACCAAATTCCTATTATTCCCATCACACTGCCCGATTGTAAAAAGCGCTTTCCCTTTCAGTTTTCTTTTAACTATTGGGTGGGAAGTCCAGGGATTCTTCGGGCAACTGTCCACCCCGCAATAGACACCAAGGGCTTAACGTCAAAAGACATTCAATCGTTAAAAGAAAAGACCTATCAGTTCTTTAGTGATCAATTAGAAAAGGAAGGGTATTCTTAGCTATTCTTCTTCTGTGTAGCTTTGACGAATTTTTGTTTCGATTTCCTCCGCAAGTTCCATGTTGTCTTCCAGTAGCTTGATGACGGATTCACGTCCTTGACCAAGCTTGGTGTCTCCATAGCTAAACCAAGAGCCGCTTTTTTGAATGATTTCTTGCTCGACTCCAATGTCCAATATCTCACCGTTTTTGGAAATTCCTTTTCCATAAAGAATATCAAATTCGACCTTTTTAAAAGGCGGGGCAACTTTATTTTTAACGACTTTAACACGCGTTCGGTTTCCGTTGATTCCGCCTTGGCTATCCTTAATCTGTGTGGAACGGCGGATGTCTAAACGAACAGACGCATAAAATTTAAGTGCATTACCCCCTGTTGTTGTTTCTGGGTTGCCAAACATCACGCCAATTTTTTCTCGCAATTGGTTAATAAAAATGACTGTGGATTGGGTTTTGCTAATTGAAGCTGTTAGTTTTCGAAGGGCTTGCGACATCAAGCGGGCGTGTAACCCCATTTTGGAGTCTCCCATTTCGCCCTCAATCTCACTTTTTGGCGTCAGTGCTGCTACCGAGTCAATAACAACAATGTCTACAGCCCCTGAACGAATAAGGTTGTCTGCAATTTCCAGAGCCTGCTCTCCATGATCGGGTTGCGAAACGATAAGCTCATCGATATTAATCCCCAAGTTTTGGGCATAGTATCTGTCAAAAGCGTGCTCCGCGTCAATGAAAGCCGCAATTCCTCCACTTTTTTGGGATTCCGCAATCGCATGTAGAGTCAACGTGGTTTTTCCCGAAGATTCTGGACCATAAATTTCAACGACACGTCCTCTTGGATATCCGCCCACGCCGAGTGCCGCGTCCAAGCTCAATGACCCAGAAGAAATCGCTTCTACTTCTTGTAGCGCTTCATCGTTCATGCGCATAACGGTTCCCTTTCCGTAGGCCTTGTCTAGCTTGTCTAACGTTAGTTGGAGAGCTTTTAATTTTGCGTCTTTTTCGTTTGCCATAATGTCGTTTTTTGAAGTCTCTAAAGTACAATTTTAGACGTAAAAATAAACCCCTAAACTGCGTTTTTTAAATTTGTACCTTTGTCAAACAATCTTAATACGTATAGCATGCAACTGTACAACACATTAAGTGCGGAAGAACGCTCCCAATTAATCGATCAGGCTGGACAAGAACGGCTGACGTTATCGTTCTACAAATACGCACACATCGAAAATCCGAAATTGTTTCGGGACTTCCTTTTTATACATTGGAACAAACTAAGCGTTTTAGGCCGCATTTATGTAGCTAAAGAAGGAATCAATGCGCAACTCTCGGTTTCTGCTCAAAATTTTGATTCCTTTAAAAAGCACCTAGACGAGATTTCGTTTCTCAATAATGTCAGACTCAATATTGCCGTCGAACAAGACAACAAATCTTTTTTAAAACTCAAAATCAAGGTTCGAGAAAAAATCGTAGCCGATGGGCTAAACGATGATGAATTTGATGTGACGAAGTGTGGAGTTCATGTCAATGCAAAGTCTTTTAATGAGCTAATTGCAGCTTCCGACACCATGTTGGTTGACATGCGTAACCATTATGAAAGTGAGATTGGGCATTTTGAAGGGGCCATCACCCCCGACGTGGACACCTTTCGCGACTCTCTACCGCTGATCGAAAATGACCTTACACCACACAAAAAAGATAAAAAAATAGTAATGTATTGTACCGGGGGAATCCGTTGCGAAAAAGCCAGTGCCTATTTCAAACATAAAGGGTTTGAAAATGTATATCAATTGGAGGGTGGAATTATTGAATACACCCGACAAGTCAAGTCCCAAGGTCTTGACAACAAGTTTCGGGGCAAAAACTTTGTTTTTGACCAACGTAGAGCAGAGCAAATTTCTGAGGAGGTGATTGCTGTTTGTCATCAATGTGGTTGTGCTTGCGACACTCATGTCAATTGCGCAAACGAGGCCTGTCATTTGTTGTTTATTCAATGCCCCTCTTGTGCTGAAGCCCATCACAGTTGCTGTTCAAAAGAGTGTTCAGATATTGTTCAGCTTCCCGAAGACGAACAAAAACGGCTGAGAAAAGGGACCAAAAACAGCAATAAGATCTTTAAAAAAGGACGCTCCGAATCTCTAGCATTTATGAAGAAGTAATCATATGCTCACTTAAAATGAACAGACACTTTAAATTCTTGAGAACACTTTATTACAGTCTATTTGTAATGGCTATTGCTAGCTGCTCTTTAGGCAATGAAAGTTTATATTTTTCTTCTTTTTCCGATGGATGGCAACAAGACAACCCTACCACATTTACGTTTACACCAAGCCAAGTCGACACGCCAATGAACCTCTTTTTGTATTTGCGAAATAATGATTCATACCCTTTTGCAAATATCCATCTCATTACTGAACTGGAAGACCCCTTGGGACATCAAGTTGTTGACACATTATCCTATCGCTTAGCACAGCCAAATGGTGAATGGCTAGGAGAAGGTCTACTCGTCAAAGAGAGTAAGTTATGGTATAAAGAAAAACACGTTTTTTCTGTAGTTGGAGAATACCACTTACATGTACGGCCAGCTATGCGACATAACGAAAAAGCCAATCCAATTTCTGTGTTAAAAGGAATTACTGATCTTGGTCTTGGAATTGAACAAATCACTGTCAAAGAATGAGCTCTAAAAAAGAAAGCAAGCAATCCAAAAAAACTGTAGGAACTTATAAAGTATATGTACGCTTCTTTTGGGGGGCCTTTATATCTATCCTTCTGATCATCGTTAGTATTTTCTCTGCTGCTGGCTTGGGACTACTTGGGGAAATGCCCGAATTTCGCCAACTGGAAAACCCCAAAACGAATCTCGCAACTCAAATATTTTCGTCTGATAACAAAGTGTTAGGGAAGTTCTATTACAACGATAACCGAACACCTCTTTACTATGAGGAAATTCCTAATGACTTGGTCAATGCCCTTATTGCGACAGAAGATGAACGTTTCTACAGTCACTCTGGAATTGATGCGCGAAGCACGCTGCGTGCGGTTGCCTATTTGGGTGAAAAAGGAGGTGCAAGTACCGTTTCTCAGCAACTGGCGCGACAACTCTTCACTGGAGTTCGATCACGAAATACCCTCGATGCTATTATCCAAAAAATTAAGGAATGGGTAATTGCCGTTCAGTTAGAACGGCGCTATTCAAAGAAGGAAATCATGACCATGTATTTAAATCTTTATGATTTCAATTACAATGCAGATGGTTTGCGTTCGGCGGCAAATATTTACTTTTCCAAAGAGCCCTCTGATCTTTTACTTGAAGAGTCGGCAATGCTAGTGGGTATGCTTAAAAACTCGTCCCTCTATAATCCATTGCGCAGACCAGAACTCGTTGTTTCTAGAAGAAATATTGTTTTTCAACAAATGTTGCGCAATGAGATGTTGACCTTGCCAGAGGTTGACTCTTTGAGTCAGTTGCCATTACGTATTCAGTTCAACCCCCAGTCTCATCGCGAGGGGTTGGCAACTTATTTCCGTGCTTATCTCCGTCAATTTATGCTCAATTGGATTAACGAAAACCCAAAGCCAAATGGCGAGTACTACAATTTATACCTAGACGGATTAACCATTTACACAACCATTGATTCGCGTATGCAAACTTATGCTGAAAATTCTGTTGAGGAGCATATGTCAAACTTGCAAAAAGCCTTTTTTGAACAAAATACCCCACGATGGAACCCCACTGCTCCTTTTCTTGATATTAGTGAAAAAGAAATCGAACGGCTTCTGGAGCAAGCCATGAAACGTTCAGAACGTTGGCGAAAAATGAAGCTTGCGGGAAAAACGGAAGATGAAATAAAAGACGCTTTCGAAGAAAAAACAGCGATGAAAGTCTTTAGCTGGAAAGGAGATGTCGATACGTTGATGAGTCCGATTGACTCGATTCGTTACTATAAACACTTTTTACGGTCTGGCATGATGTCCATGGATCCCCAAACTGGTCATGTAAAAGCATGGGTGGGCGGTATCAATTATAAACACTTTCAGTTTGATCATGTTTACCAAGGGAAGCGGCAAATTGGTTCTACGTTTAAACCTTTTGTTTACGCAACGGCTATCGATCAACTTAAGCTTTCCCCATGTGATTCCTTCCCCGACGGTTTTTATTGTGTAGAGGCAAAAAAGTTTGGTGCGCATGAGGCGTGGTGTCCAAAAAACTCTGGCGATCGATACACTGGTATGCGTACTCTAAAAAACGCTTTGGCAAATTCTGTAAATACCATTAGTGCACGCCTGATCGACAAGGTGGGTCCAGGGCCCGTTAGCAAGCTCGCCGCTGATCTTGGTATTACTTCAAAAATCCCTAGTGTTCCCTCTATTGCACTAGGAACTGCTGACCTTAGTGTCTATGAAATGGTTGCTTCTTATGGCACTTTTGCCAATCAAGGAATTTATGTAAGCCCTGTGATGGTTACCCGAGTGGAAGACAAAAACGGAACTGTGCTTTTTGAAGCTTCACCCGTAACCAAGGATGTGTTAAGTGCTGAGTCTGCCTATGTCACCGTTAAGTTGCTGGAAGGAGTAACAGAAGCTGGTTCTGGCATCCGGCTGAGACACCAAGGTGCGGAACAAAACAACCCAACTTTCGGAACGGTAGTCACAGGCTATCCCTATCAATTCACAAACCCAATTGCAGGTAAAACTGGAACAACGCAAAACCAAAGTGACGGTTGGTTTATCGGTATGGTTCCCAATCTAGTGACTGGTGTTTGGGTCGGCGGAGAAGACCGTGCAACACACTTTAGTTCGATTGCTTACGGACAAGGGGCCACCATGGCTTTACCCATCTGGGCGTTATATATGAAAAAGCTTTATGAAGACCCTTTGTTGGAAGTTTCTCTTGATTCTTTTCCTGCCCCCGAAAGAGTAAACATTCCATTAGACTGTGACCTCCTAGCCAGGTTGAGGCAAAAAAATACAGCAGATTCCGCAGTTGATCTGGAGGACTTAGGCCTTTAGTCCTTTAATCCAATTTTTGGGCTAATGAGCTGTTGTAATAGCGTGAGTCTCCTGTAACTTCTTTTCCTATCCAGTGGGGTAAATCAACATGTTCTTCACTAGAAGATAATTCAACTTCAGCAATTACCAAGCCCGTGTGATCTCCTTCAAAAACATCTACCTCAAACACATGTGACTGATGTGGTACAAGGTGTCGTGTTTTTTTAATCTGGGACCCTACACACAATGTGAGAAGATGTTGGGCTTCTTTAACTGCAATCTGCTTTTCCCATTCAAGGCGTGTGTCCCCTTTCTTGTTCGACTTGCCTTTAATCGTAATAAATGCCTGTGTGTCTGTTATTCTCACACGAACCGTTCTTGCTGGGTCAAAAGATAGATACCCCTGAACCATTTTTATTTTCTCTGTGGATTTTTCCAAACACCCCTCAAGTGATACGACGAGAAACTTTCGTTCGATTTCAACCAAGTTTTCTTTTTTTTAAAGATAGAAAATTGATTGATTATTGAATGTTATCTATCCGTGGCAAAAAATGGCTGTAGTGTTTCACCCGTTGAAGTTGGCGTAGTTGAGTATTACGAGTCCTTGTTTACCAAACAATTTGCAGCAGTGATTTGGACATTTATATTGTATGATCGTTTCAGTTGGTTTATCCCCCAACTTTTGTTTGATCCTGTAATCTTGTATATTTACAAAAACACATCCAATGGCAACATATTCTTGTAATCAATGTAACATGGCGGTCAACGCGAGCTGCGCCAAATGCGACACTCCACTTAAAAACAATACAATCACTGTTGATGATGGCTCAGAGGTTCAGGTTTCTCAATGTCCAAGCTGTGAGGGAATGATTAAATCTCCTCTATGTTGTGGAGAAGACATGACCTGTACAGTATAAGGCTTTACAATTCTTTTTTTATGAAACGTATCCCTACTGATGTTTTTGGTGAATGGGCCGAAAGTGGTCGCGACGAAAAGATGGCAAAAGGTCATGAGCCAGCCGTAAACCATATGCTTGATCTTGCAATCGGTGACCAAAAACAATTTTCGTTTATCGATGCAGGTTGTGGAAATGGCTGGGTTGTTCGTCAGGCCGCAAAATACCCTGAGTGTGTAAACGCGTTTGGCGTTGATGGTGCCAAACAAATGGTTGACAAAGCACGCCGCTTAGACGCTGCCAACTCATATGTTTGTGCCGATTTGTCTCAATGGAAGCCAAACTCTGCTGTTGATGTTGTTCACTCTATGGAGGTCATCTATTACCTCGATGACCCCGCTGCTTTTCTTCATAACATATATTCTTCGTGGTTGAAGCCTGGTGGGCTTTTGATCGTTGGCTTGGATTTTTATGAGGAAAATAAAGTTTCACACTCTTGGCCCCATGACTGTGACATCTCTATTATGCGCCTGATGTCTGAAAAAACATGGGTGAAGATGTTCAAGCAAGCTGGTTTTAAAAATGTGAACTCCTTGCGTTTTGGTGCAAAAAAAGACTGGGCTGGAACACTCATCCTAAAAGGGATTAAATAGGACAATCATCCAACGTCTTCTGTTCGGATCATCGCTTGTTTTGCTTCTTTGTTCGATTGAGGGAAACTCGTATGGAAAGAGGCTTGAAAACACACCGTGAATAACCTTCGGCATCATTTACAGCGTTGACGGAATGTTTGAAGTTGATGGGCTGTGTAATGAATAAACTATTTTGATTATGAAAATTTGTCTTGCCAATTCGGATAACGAAATACAACAGATTCGTCAATTACAGAGTCTAAACCTAAAAGAGAATGTAGAAGATTCGGCCATTGACGGCTTTGTCACGGCGTGTTATTCTGAAGCGTTTTTACACAACATGAACTCCTCTACCCCTGCTATTATAGCAAAAGAAAAGAACAAAGTGGTCGGTTATGCACTTGCTACAGAGCGATCTTTACTCAGAAACCATCCTTTACTCAGCGATTTGTCAGATCAAATTAATGACATCCCCTTTTATGGAAAACGAATTGGTGATTTCGAATACCTTGTGGTTGGGCAGTTGTGCGTGGCCAAAGAAGTGAGAGGGCAAGGGGTGTCACAGCAACTTTACAGAACGTTTAAAAACACCTATAAAGACCATTACCCATTTGCCGTAACCGATGTCGATACGGAAAATCTTGCTTCGTTTAGGACGCATATAAAAGCTGGTTTCAAACCGGTTGGAACACTCCACTATGGAAACAGTGATTGGAATGTTGTTGTTTGGGATTGGAGGCCAAATTCGTAATGGGTCTTATAAAACAGCCCTATTGTATTTGCTCTTGTTGGTCGTAAGGTAATCAAAAGAAAAACCCCTCGATATCGAAGGGTTTTTTTGTTTTATTCTAGCTCAATGCTTTGTGCCTTTCGCTAATTCGATGTGATTGCAAAGTTCGAAGCGGTTAGTCGCTGATCTCTGGTGTTTAGATAGAATAAAGCTGAATTAAATGTGTTATCCCCTTGTGGAGGAATCTCAACAGTATACTCCTTTGCGTCAGTGCCAGATATCGTGATAACCGCTGTTTCAAAAGATGGTTCAGTATCAGGCCAAGTGTTTTTTTCAAATCTAAACCAAACATCTATATCAACACCGGAGGTCGCTGCAGTGAAGGTCACATCACCTCCATCAGGAAAACTCAGTGGATATATCGTGGTGTTTTCATTTGCAAAACCAGCGTAGTCTGCTACTGAACTCCCAGTAGGAAATTCAAAAACCCCGTTGTCCCAAACAGTGCCATTAAAAGTGCCGCTAAATATCGGGTCAGGTGTTCCATTAAAGTCAAGACAGGGTACATCTCCCTCAAATAGTTGTGCTGTCCATGTTTGATTGAATGCTGGAAAATCAAATTGGATCTCCGTTTCAGATAGAAAAGTAATTGTCTGACATACTTTTAAAAAGGTGCCAACACAAACTGTAAGTTTCTCGTTTGTATTTTCTTCAATATATGTACAGTCATCACAGTCGCCTATTGCCGAAAAATCATTTTGCTCACATGTGCCGTCAGATGTTGTCCCAGTTATTTGTAGTCCTTCGCTTGAAAACTTGTAATAATTGATCTCTTCCTCGCACGTCAAACAATCGTCGGCGCTTTCAATTTGTTGATACGTATTCCCTTGAAGTTTTGCAAAAACGGTGTCTGGCCCATCTCCAATTGGAGACCAGTCCGTACATGGAACATTTTCGTTGTGAAGTTCGGCTGTCCAGGTTTGATTAAATGCTGGAAAATCAAATTGAATTTCAGTGTCTGACAAAAAGGTAATGGTTTGGCAGGCTATTGAGTCTGAGCCAATGCAAATGGTGAGTTTATCAGGTGTGTTTTCTTCGATTACTACACAATCGTCGCAGTTGCCGATTGACTGGTAATCATTTTGCTCACATGTCCCGTCAAGAGTGGTTCCTGTTATTTGTATTGCATCAGCTGAAAACATATAATAATTCACTTCGTCTTCACAACTTGAACAATCACTTGCTTTTTCAATTTGCTGATACGTATTCCCTTGAAGTTTCTCAAAAATGTTGATCACTTCAACTTCTTCAACTGGAGTCTCTTCTGCATCTGGGGTTTGTGGTGTTTCTGGGTCGTCAGGCGAACAAGAGGGGTTTATAAATAGTAAAACAGAGATGATTAATACATTATAAAAAGTTTTCATTTATAATTTTATTTTTTAAATTTTAATAAAAATATATTTTTATCACTTAACATCCAAAAAAGACTTTTCCTTTTTGTTTATAGAAAATTTTTCAAATTAAATTTCTGGCCGATCCTTTTGGATTCGATTGTGTCATTGAATTCATCATCTCTATTTCTAAACTCTTTTTCTCCCTCAGAACTTAAGAAATCTGTCCATCTTGAGACCATGTTTCCACTAGGATGTTTTACAATAGTGTTAATACTATTTGTCTCATTATTTATTTGAAATGACAATTTAATTTCTGGGACCTGTTCAATTGTTTTTTCTCCCAATTCCTTGTAATGCCTGAACTGAAGCAAAGAAGATTTTAAAAATGAAGAGGTCATAGTATAAAATTAATGTTTTTGGTTCACGCTCAAATTCGTTAAAAACAAAAAACCCCTCAAGAAGAGGGGTTTTAAGGGTGGTCCCACCTGTACTCATAACTATTTATAACTTATTGATTTACAATATATAAAAATATATTATTAGTAGCCGTGGGTATCATTTAGTACCTCTTGGGTACTAAGTCCATGTTTTGGGTACTAACAACCTCTGTTAGATTTGGCAGAAGTTATTTCTTCATTTTTCACTCATTTTCTTTACGTTTTCTAA
>Ga0102816_1000075_pt1 | contig 45723 bp, 38 predicted proteins | sample ColrivemetaGS545_FD_84509 | JGI IMG/M metagenome (GOLD analysis project Ga0102816, IMG submission 84509) | Estuarine microbial communities from the Columbia River estuary - Flood tide non-ETM metaG S.545 | ecosystem: Environmental > Aquatic > Marine > Intertidal zone > Estuary | place: USA...
CCACCAATAGCAGTAGAAACATCACCACTCGCTTGTGCATTTGCACCAATTGCAGTTGAATAATTGCCAATTGCCTGACTTCCAGAACCTAATGCAGTTGAAATTTCGCCACCTGCGATTGTAAAGTAACCCATAGCTGTAGAATAATCTCCACTTGCAGTTGAATTCCTTCCAAAAGCAAATGAGTTAGCTCCAGAAGAAGTAGTGTTCTCTCCTCCTGCAAATGATGAGTTTCCACTTGCAGTAGTTTGAAGCCCAAAAGCAGTAGATCCGTAATCACCGCTTGCGGTTACTCGATCACCGATTGCTACAGAAGCAATTCCTGAAGATACAGATGAAGATGCTAGTGATATGGAGCCAAAGCCAGTAGCTTGGTTCTCATGGCCAATTGCAATTGAATATAGACCAGAAGCCAAGTTTCCAGAGGCTTGAATTCCACTAGCACTATTATCATTTAAATAAAGTAAAGCTGTATTTGTTTGTGCAAACAAAAATGTGGTTCCAAATAAAAATAGTGTGATTATATAATATTTCATTGTTTAATAATTTTGAATGATTTTGTATTGTTATTGTCTGTTGTGACTTTAAGGATAAATGTTCCCCTCCCCATGTCACTTAGATCGATTTGTTCTTGATTTGTTGCTTTTACTTTTTTGCCTCTTAGATCAAAGAGTTCAGCTTGCAAAATGTTTTCGCCTTGTATGTAGACTCGGTTTGCTGTTGGGTTTGGATAGACAGAGATTCTAGCGTCTAAGGAATAGATGTCTTCAACAGTAAGTGTGGCATTTGCACTACTAGCAGTAACGGCTTTAAATGAAACAGGATCATTAAAAGTGTAGCTCACCGTATTGTTTACCTCATCCACAGTTCCATCATACGTAGTCCAAGAGTCATCATCAGCTTGAAGCTCCAAAACAAGGCTACCTTCTGTAATATCATTCAGCTCTCCCTCAAGATATGAAAAGGTAAGTGTTCCTGTAAAATCAGATAGTAAAGCAGAAGAGCTATATACACGAGACACCGAGCTGTTGGAGTCTGCAATAGCAGCAGTAGCGGAACGAGAAACATCATTGGCACCACTGATGACATAAGTGTCAGCAGGGGCAATCTCCAAACCGCCAAGTGATACAGAGCTGCCCGAAGCAATGGACACAGACGAACCAGCATTAACAGTTAATATTTGACTAAATAAAAAAGGAGAAAGAAATATCCCCAGAGTGGAAAGAAGTAGTTTTTTCATGTGAAGTTAAAAATGTAAAAATATAGGTGGACAAATACTACAATCAAAGTTTATAAAAACAAAATTAAATATTTTTTTCACGTAGTAAATATAAATTCAAAAAAATATATATTTGATACACAAATGATACATATATGATTGAAGTGCTTAAAGAAATTACCTTCAAAAAAATTGGTTTTAAAATAAAAACACGAGGTGACTGTCATCATTTGGCAGAGATGGTACATACAACAATCCAGAAAGATATTAGTTATAACACACTTAGACGTTTTTTTGGGCTAGACAAGAAAATGAAACCCAGTAAAAATACTTTAGATATTATATCCGAGTTTAATGGATTTACTTCTTATACCGATTTTTTAATAAACTACCCCAAACATAATTTTAGGATAATAAAAGAAGAGGCCTTTAAATACCTGTCAAGAAGTGATGATAAATCGTTGATTTCTTTTTTATCATCTGTAGAAACAATAAATGAAAACCTAATAGATATTATAATCAATATTTTTAGAGAATTAACTCTACAAAATCGATACGATACAATCAAGAAATTATTTGACCATGATGCCTTAAATCCAAAATTTTACAACTATTCTGAACTCATATATCTATGTAACTCCATAGGATCACAATTTAGAAAAGTCAATTCAAATTATAAGATGTTTTATGACACTAAATATTTTAATCAAACCGTTTTCACAACATTTGTCGATTATTCAAGTCTAAACAAAAACTATGGGAAATACGCACAATATGTATATAGGGAAACAAAAAATAAAGATTTAAAACTTTTTAGTGGTCTGTTAACACAATTCCGCAGGCTATTAAACAATAAAAAAGTAACAAATTGTTATGAAGATTTTGTTTCAGATACTACCCATCCTATTCTTTTAAGTCGTTTTATATCAATGAAAATTATTTTAGAGCCCAAAAAAAAACATATAGAAATTTTGAAAAAATATACTAATAAACATAATAATTCAATTGATTATTATTATGAAATCATGACATCTTCATTGTTGACAAAAAATTTTGATCTAATGAGTGAAATATTGAAAATCACTCCACATCAAAGTATGAATTTAAAATATTATCAAGAATGGCATTATTCAAATTTGAAAATAATAGATTGTTTTGTCATGTTTAGCAAAGGAGACGAAAAAGAATTGTCAAAACAATTAACATTTATTTCCAATTTAAATTTAAGATATAGTTACGATGAATTTTATGAAGTTTTTTTATGTATAATTAGGTATCATCTAAACATAAAAAAAGAATTGCAACTTTCGAATTACAATAAATTTAGTAAAAAACTTAATTACCCAATTTTAAACGAAACTTTTTTGATAAATTATTTCTAAAATCATATATTAATGAGGGTATCAAACAGCGCACGTGGTCAAAATTCATAAGGCCCACTTCAAAGGCAAAGATCACATACGACCAGGTTTTGATTACTGGTTCAGTTTCATAGGACGGGAAAGTATTTTTGTTCATTTGTGAGTGATAACGCACGAAATAGATCAACAAACCCTCACCAAAACACCTCAATTTCGCTATCCTCTAACCCATTACATTATTGCAAAATAATAAGTTTTATTTATGTACTATTTTATAATTTTACTGCTCTGTGAAAAAAACAATTAACATATTATTTTTTTTGATTTTAATATTTTTTTCGTGTTCAAAAAACATTAATTATCCTGACGAGACATTAGATCAGTCTGACATCAGTTTAATGAAAAAAGCACAAGAAGATGTTTTTAAATATTTTTGGAACTATGCCCATCCTAATTCTAAGTTAACAAGAGAGCGAATTCATGAAAACAACATTTCATTTGATGAAAACACCATAACAACAGGCGGTTCAGGATTTGGCTTCCTAAATATTTTGATGGGAATAGAAAATCAATTCATCACTAAGGCAGAGGGAATAAGTCATCTTGAGACAGCTCTAAATTTTCTTGAAAATGCAGATCGATTTCATGGTGCTTGGCCTCATTGGATGAATGGAATCAATGGTGAGGTAATTCCCTTTAGTATGCTCGATAATGGTGGAGATATAGTGGAAACAGCTTTTCTATGTCAAGCATTGATTTGTGTAAGAGAATATTTCAAAAATGGAAGTTCTCAAGAGCAAAAACTAGCACAAAAAGCTGATGAGTTATGGAAAAGTGTGGAATGGAGATGGTATACAAATGGTGGAAACCAACTCTATTGGCATTGGTCTCCTGATTATGGATGGCAAATGAATTTTAAGATTGAGGGTTACAATGAAAGCTTGATTGCATACATATTGGCGGCATCTTCACCAACTAATCCAATTTCAACTGATGCTTACCATAGTGGCTGGGCAAATAACGGTAATATTATTAGCACATCTACAAAGCATGGCATTCCAGTTGTACTAAAACACAAAGGTGAAAATAAAAATGTGGGGCCATTATTTTGGGCTCATTATTCGTATTTAGGACTAGATCCCCGAGGGCTTACTGATCGTTATGCAAATTATTGGGATGTGGTTAAAAATCATACCCAAATAATACAGCAACATTGCATTCAAAACCCTAAAAATTACGATGGATATAGTGAAAAATGCTGGGGTTTAACTGCCAGCTATTCACTTAATTCTGATGGCAGCACAGGATATGCCGCGCACAAGCCAAAAAATGACAAAGGAGTTATTTCTCCAACTGCCGCTTTATCATCAATCCCCTACACTCCTCAAGAATCCCTCAAATTCTTAAGGTTCTTATACGAAGAAACTGAAAATAAGTATATTGGAATAGCCGGGCCTTACGATGCCTTCTCTGTGCATTACCAATGGAAAACACCACAATATCTGGCTATTGATCAAGGTACTATTGGCCCAATGATCGAAAATTACAATACACAGCTATTTTGGAACTTATTCATGAATGCACCTGAAATTAAACAAGGGTTAATAGAGCTTGGTTTTTCATCTACAGAACATGGGTTTTGAAAACTAGCCTCTAATTTTATGAAAGTTTATCATTGAATTATTTTTAGTAAATCCCGAACGAAATCGTTTGCTTTAATCCCCTATCCTCAACGACATTGTTCACAAGAATAATTTTTTGTTTTTGGAAATATCTTTTCAAGCATTATTGTGAGAAACTTATAGTATGATTTTAGTACATTTACAATGCTATGAAATTAAACTTGCCCACTGCTGGGATTTCATTTACACAACATGTTTCCAAGCAGCAAACACCGTTTGAGCGTCTCTTTGAAGTTTTCAAAGAGTTGATTACACATACTTCAGGTGACTTTGATGAAGCCATTGATTGGCTACGCGAATTGGACAAGGAATATGGGTTAACCAACGCAGCGTACACCATAGATGATTTTGTCGAAGATCTCTTACAACGTGCTTATATACAACCAAAAGGGGACGGCACAGGTGAAGGCACAGGCATGTCAATAACCTCAAAAACAGAAAAGCTCTTACGCGAACACGCATTGAAGCAAATTTTCGGCAAACTCAAAAAATCAGGCAACGGTAACCACAAAACCAAAAGCACCGGGCAAGGCGCAGACGATACCGGCGAATTTAAGGCCTATCAATTTGGCGATCCACTTGAAAAAATATCCATGACCGAAAGCCTGCGCAATGCACAAATACGCTCTGCAGGAGATGACTTCACATTGCATCACGATGACCTCATAGTGGAGAACAGTTATTATAATACGCAAATGAGCACTGTTTTGATGATTGACATCAGCCATAGCATGATTTTGTATGGTGAAGATCGCATTACGCCAGCCAAAAAAGTAGCCATGGCACTGGCGGAGTTTATCACCACACGATACCCAAAAGACACGCTCGACATATTGGTGTTTGGAAACGATGCCTGGCCAATTGCTCTTAAAGACATCCCATACTTGCAAGTAGGCCCTTATCACACCAATACCGTGGCGGGACTTGCCTTGGCTATGGATTTGTTACGGCGAAGAAAAAACAGCAACAAACAAATTTTTATGATTACAGACGGAAAGCCAAGTTGTTTGAAAAACTCCGATGGCACCTATTATAAAAATAGCATGGGACTAGACGATCATATTGTGGATAAGTGTTACAATATGGCACGGCAGGCACGAAAACTTCACATCCCCATCACAACATTTATGATAGCACAAGATCCTTATCTAAAAGAGTTTATCCGAAATTTTACAGAAGCCAATAAAGGAAAGGCATTCTTTACTGGATTAAAGGGGTTAGGCGAAATGATTTTTGAAGACTATGAACAGAACAGAAAAAAACGATTGAAATAAATGAAAAAGATTACTACACTAGGTGAACTAAAAAAATCGGAATACAAACCTCTTTCTATTCAACAAGAACTGGCACAAAACCTTAGGGCTCGCATGCAAAGTGGCCAACCAACATTTGAAGGTCTTTTGGGCTATGAAAATACCGTTATTCCTGACGTAGAACGAGCGTTACTTTCGGGACATAGTATCAACTTACTTGGCTTGAGAGGACAGGCCAAAACAAGACTGGCTCGACAGCTCACGCAATTATTAGACGAATGGATACCTGTAGTCGAGGGGTCTGAAATAAACGATGATCCCGTAGCACCCATCAGCAATTTTGCAAAGGCACTTATTGCAGAAAAAGGAGATAATACCCCAATCTCTTGGCTACATCGTGACGATCGCTTCTTTGAAAAACTAGCCACACCAGACGTAAGTGTAGCCGATTTAATTGGCGATGTTGATCCAATCAAAGCAGCTAACCTTAAACTGTCCTATGCCAATGAGCGCGTGATTCATTTTGGCATGATTCCTAGAGCACATAGATGCATCTTTGTCTTAAACGAATTGCCTGACTTACAAGCACGAATACAGGTAGCGCTTTTCTCCATATTACAAGAGAAGGAAATTCAAATACGTGGGTTTAAACTCCGATTTCCTATAGAAACTCAGTTTGTCTTTACCGCCAATCCTGAGGATTACACAAATCGCGGAAGTATCGTGACCCCACTTAAAGACCGTATTGGTTCTCAAATTTTGACGCACTATCCACACAACCTAGAAACGGCTAAGGAAATAACACGACAAGAGACCCATGCAAACAAGGAGGTTCAACAGGCCATTCATGTTCCTGAATTGGCTCGTGATATTTTGGAGCAAATAGGATTTGAAGCAAGAAAAAGTGAATACGTAGATTCCAAAAGTGGCGTGAGTGCGCGTATGAGTATCACGGCATTTGAAAATCTTATGAGTGCTGCTGAACGCCGAATGCTGATGTCAGGCGATAAAAATACGTGTATTAGGATGTCTGACTTTCTGGGGATTATCCCAGCCATAAATGGAAAAGTTGAATTGGTCTACGAAGGCGAACAAGAAGGAGCCGAACAGATTTCTTTTCACTTAATCAATCAAGCTGTAAAAACCTTATTCCCATTATATTTTCCAGATATAAAAAAGCTTGAAAAGCAAGATGAAAAAGGTCCTTATGACCAGTTATTGGGATGGTTTTATGGCGATAATGAATTGTTTTTGGAAGACAACCTCCCTGACAATGTATATCACGATACCCTAAGGGATGTTCCTAACTTGAAAAAACTAATAGCAACTCATCAAGCTGATTGTCCAGCTGAGAACATATTCTTTATGATGGAATTTTTATTGTGGGGACTGGAGGCAAACAAAAAGCTAAATAAATACAGAACCATGGAAGGCTTTCAATTTAAAGACGGCCTTGGAAATTTATTGTCAGGGATTTAAACTCTAGTCAAATTCTCTCAAAAATAGTGCGACTTTAATATCCTATCTTTCACTTCTTATTCAACGAAGTTTTACAGGTAAGTAGCCATTTATCGTATGTCATTAAGTTTTTAATCACAATTCGGTAGTTTTAGACGTTTCGTTTTATTCTCTGGTTTTCGGTTCGTGCCTTATGAACTGTTTCTACTTAAATGGATAAGGATTATGGACTAATAATCATCAGAAACCATTTCGCAGCAGCACTTTCCATTCGTAATTATCAGGAAATGAGAGATATATTTACAATAAACCAAAAATCATTAGTAATTTGTATTTTAAAAAAAATATTTAGTCATGAATAAAATACTTTACATTTTCATTTTATCACTTGTCATTTCATGTGATAGTAACGATTTAGAAGATACTCCGACCGATGAACAGCCCACCAGTCAAGTTATGGATCTAGAAGCTACAGGAACGTTGGCAAATGAAACAATTGAGAAAGCTAAAGAAATTATTTACGGTAGATGGAATCTTTCCAATGGCAGTGAAACAGGTAGTTCAAACATGTCAATTGCAAAAAATACTATTGTCAGTCCTACTTCATGTGGATTTGAATACATTGAGTTTACAGATGAAAATTATATTTTAGGATTTGTTGTTGATGGGGAACCTTTTGTGGCATTTGGGGACTATAAGCTCAATGAAGATTCGAATGGGTTCGTAACGAGTGTTGATCTCTATTTTGAAATAGAAGGTTTTACCATAATCATTGCCAGCTTAACGAATGTTGTCGTCATTGAAGAAAACAATGAGATTTTTGCCACTTTTACCATCGAATTACAAGTGCCTGATGAATTTGAAATTTGCAACGATCTTGAAGGGACATATTCCGGAGAGAAAGAAGAGGCTATGGACGAAAGCTATACTTCAGATATAAATTCAAACCATTATCTATTAGTCCACACATGGACGTTAACGAGCGTAATTGAGGACGGTAAGGACATCACTTCAGACTTTTACGCAGATGTATGTTATGATTATAATCCCGAAACAGATGATGAAGAGTTTGTGGAAGGATGTACACCAGCGACAAATATATCGCTTACTTTTTCTTCCTACGGTACTTACACATTTATGGAAACAGGAAGCTCAGAAGGTATGTTTATTGAAACTGATACTTGGAGTTGGTATGACGACAGTCAAACTTCCTTTTATGTGGGCAACCTAGACGAAAATTTTATAATAACTATTGAATCAATAAACGAAAGTGATGTGGTGTTTTCTGCAGAAGAAGATGGTATGACAGTTCTATATAATTTCAATAGGTAATAACCTAAACGATATCTTTATAAAAGCCTTGCATAACTGTGAGGCTTTTTTTTATCAAAATTTGACTGTGCTTTTTGCAAAAGCCAAGCAATACTAATTGGTGGATAGATTTTGGTTTTATATTATTCTTTTAAAAAAAGAAAATACTTGAAAACAAAAAAACCCTCCTGATGGAGGGTTTAATTTTGTTTAAGCCTCGCCAGGAGGGCCAAAATTGAGTGGAATGGGCGGTTGCTCATAATCCTTGATTTCTCCGTGTGCGCTTTCGAAGCGCTGCACGTTTTCACCGAGTGCTTTTAAAAAGCGTTTGGCGTGCTGAGGAGTAAGGATAATGCGTGAGCGCACCTTTGCTTTAGTAGAGCCGGGCATTACATTGATAAAATCGACAACAAACTCAGAAACGGAGTGGTTGATAATTGCTAGATTTGAGTAGGTTCCCTGTGCGGTTTCCTGATCTAACTCAATGTTGATTTCCTTTTTCTTATTGTCGCTCATTCAGCATTCAGATTAAACTCCTTTTTGGCTAATAGCTCTTCATACTCATCCGTAAAGCCGACAATAATGTCATTGAATGCTCGATTTCCTGTTCCTGCAGGAATCTTATGTCCAACAATTACATTCTCTTTTAATCCCTCTAGCGTATCAACTTTACCACTAACCGCAGCTTCGTTGAGTACTTTAGTTGTCTCTTGGAAGGATGCCGCCGAAATAAACGATTTTGTTTGAAGGGAAGCACGCGTAATTCCTTGTAGAATTGGTGTTGCTGTAGCATTGACTGCATCACGAGCTTCAACCAAGGCCTTGTCATCACGACGCAACAAAGAATTTTCGTCACGCAATTGACGTGCACTTACAATCTGTCCTGCTTTGAGGTTTTCAGAATCTCCAACCTCAGTAACTACCTTACAACCAAAGAGCTGGTCGTTTTCGATGATGAAATCATACTTGTGTACCAATTGATTTTCAAGGAAAATCGTATCTCCAGAATCTTCGATTCGTACTTTACGCATCATCTGGCGGACAACAACCTCGAAGTGCTTATCATTGATTTTCACACCTTGTAAACGATATACCTCTTGAACCTCGTTGACCAAGTATTGTTGGACAGCCGCAGGGCCTTTGATGTTAATAATGTCATTTGGAGTAATGGCACCATCAGAAATTGGCATTCCTGCCTTGACAAAGTCATTTTCTTGCACCAAGATCTGGTTGGATAGTTTTACCAAGTATTTCTTGATTTCACCAGTCTTCGACTCCACAATAATTTCGCGATTACCACGCTTAATTTTCCCGAAGGACACCACACCATCAATCTCAGAAACAACTGCAGGATTTGATGGGTTACGTGCTTCAAAGAGCTCCGTTACTCGTGGAAGACCTCCCGTAATATCACCTGATTTGGCAGACTTACGTGGAATTTTCACCAAGATTTTTCCTGATTCGATAGACTCACCATCATCAACAATAATGTGAGACCCAACAGGAAGGTTATACGACTGAAGCGTATTTCCTTTTTTGTCTTGAATTAGTAATGTTGGGATAAGCTTTTTGTCTCTAGATTCAGTGATTACCTTCTCTTGGAAGCCTGTTTGCTCATCAATCTCAACTTGGAATGTAACACCCTGTTGGATGTTTTCATATCCAATTTTACCACCGAATTCAGAAACAATAACTCCGTTGTATGGATCCCATCGACAGATTTCAGTACCTTTTTTGATTTTCTGACCGTTTTTCACAGAGATAAATGATCCATAAGGAATGATTTTATTACTCAAAGAAATACCAGTTTTACTATCAACAAGTTTGTATTCCGTTGTACGTGAAATCACAACATCAGCATCGTTTCCGTCAGCGTCTTTACTTGCTACCGTCTTAAGGTCTTCGAGTTCAACTTTCCCATCAAACTTTGCAATGAGCTTGTTCTCTTCAGAAATGTTTCCAGCAATACCTCCAACGTGGAACGTACGGAGTGTAAGCTGTGTACCTGGCTCTCCAATGGATTGTGCTGCAATAACACCAACAGATTCTCCAATTTGAACCATCTTTCCGTTAGCCAAGTTACGTCCATAACACTTTGCACAGATTCCTTTTTTGGCCTCACAAGTCAAAGGTGAGCGTACATCTACTTTGTCGATTGGAGAGTTTTCGATGAGTTTAATATGCTCATCCATAATCTCAGTGCCTGCTTCTACGAGCACCTCACCGTCTTTCGGGTTGATGACGTCAAACAATGCTACACGACCAGCTATACGGTCGCCCAGTTTTTCGACAATTTCTTCGTTTTTCTTTAACGCCTCAACAGTAATACCACGTAGGGTTCCACAGTCTTCGGTGTTGACAATCACATCCTGAGCCACATCATGTAAACGACGAGTCAAATAGCCGGCATCTGCCGTTTTTAACGCCGTATCCGCTAGACCCTTACGAGCACCGTGAGTAGAAATAAAGTATTCTAAAATCGAAAGTCCTTCTTTAAAGTTTGAAAGAATCGGGTTTTCGATAATTTCACCCCCACCAGCAGTTGACTTCTTCGGCTTAGCCATCAAACCACGCATACCCGTCAACTGACGGATTTGCTCTTTTGATCCACGAGCACCAGAGTCAAGCATCATATATACCGAGTTGAATCCTTGTTGATCCTCACGAATACGTTTCATCGCAAGTTCGGTCAATGTTGCATTGGCAGATGTCCAGACGTCAATCACCTGATTGTAACGTTCGTTGTTTGTGATAAGACCCATGTTGTAGTTGGCAATAATACCATCTACTTGTCCATTGGCTTCATCGATCAGTTTTTGCTTATCTGCAGGGATAATAATATCTCCTAAGCTAAAGGACAGTCCGCCTTTAAAGGCAAATGAATATCCCATTTCTTTGATCTCGTCCAAGAAAGCTGCTGTTTCTGGAACAGAAGTCACTTTTAAGATGTCTCCAATAATATCACGTAATGATTTCTTGGTCAATACCTCATTAATATAACCTGCTTTTTCGGGAACAACTTGGTTAAACAACACACGCCCAACCGTTGTTTCGATCAACTGGTTTGTGAGTTCCCCTGTATCGTTAAAGTCTTTTGTACGGACTTTAATGATCGCATTTAGATCAACAATCTTTTCGTTAAAAGCTATGTTCACCTCTTCAGCGCTATAGAAAGTAAGCCCTTCTCCTCTGACTGGATGGTCTTTGGTTGACTTACGCGCTTTTGTCATGTAGTATAACCCTAACACCATATCCTGTGAAGGAACCGTAATCGGCGATCCATTCGCAGGGTTAAGAATATTATGGGATGCCAGCATCAGTAATTGAGACTCAAGTATGGCTTCAGGCCCCAAAGGAAGGTGTACTGCCATCTGGTCACCATCAAAGTCGGCGTTGAATGCGGTACATGCGAGTGGGTGAAGCTGAATTGCTTTTCCTTCAATAAGCTTTGGTTGGAAGGCTTGGATACCCAAACGGTGTAATGTGGGTGCACGATTCAAGAGAACAGGATGTCCTTTCAGTACATTTTCCAAAATATCCCAAACGACTGGCTCGCGCTTGTCAATAATTTTCTTTGCGGATTTAACCGTTTTAACAATCCCTCTTTCGATGAGTTTACGGATGATAAATGGCTTGTAAAGCTCAGCCGCCATATTCTTAGGCAATCCGCACTCAAAAAGTTTTAATTCTGGACCAACAACGATTACAGAACGTGCAGAATAATCAACTCGTTTTCCTAATAAGTTTTGACGGAAACGACCTTGTTTTCCTTTCAATGAATCAGAAAGGGATTTTAATGGACGGTTAGCGTCAGATTTTACAGCAGAAGACTTACGTGTGTTGTCAAACAACGAGTCAACAGACTCCTGCAACATGCGTTTTTCGTTACGTAAAATAACCTCAGGTGCTTTGATTTCGATCAAGCGCTTGAGTCGGTTGTTACGAATGATAACTCTTCGGTATAAGTCATTTAAATCCGATGTCGCAAAACGACCCCCATCTAGCGGCACCAAAGGACGAAGCTCTGGTGGAATGACAGGAATGGCTTTCATAATCATCCATTCTGGTCGATTTTCACGGTTTTTATTGGCATCTCGTAGTGCCTCAACAACCTGAAGGCGCTTTAAAGCCTCTGTCTTTCGCTGCTTAGATGTTTCATTGTTGGCTTTGTCACGCAACTGGTACGAAAGCGCATCCAAGTCTATACGGCTCAACAACTCAATCAGACACTCTGCACCCATCTTAGCAATAAACTTCTCAGGGTCTGAGTCTTCTAAGTATTGGTTTTCAGCCGGTAGTTTTTCAAGTGTGTTTAAATACTCTTCTTCCGTAAGGAAATCCATTTTCTGCAGAGGCTCTCCCTCTTCGTTTGTTGCATTTCCAGGTTGGATTACCACATAACGCTCGTAATAGATAATCATATCGAGCTTCTTTGAAGGTAGACCTAAGAGGTAGCCAAGCTTGTTTGGAAGCGAACGGAAATACCAAATGTGTGCAACAGGTACGATAAGACTAATATGCCCTACTCGATCTCTTCGCACTTTTTTCTCGGTGACTTCTACCCCACAACGATCACATACGATTCCTTTATATCGGATACGTTTGTACTTTCCACAGGCACATTCAAAATCCTTAATAGGACCAAAAATACGCTCACAAAAGAGACCATCTCTTTCAGGCTTGTGGGTACGATAGTTAATCGTTTCGGGCTTTAAAACTTCACCACGTGACTCTGCGAGAATCGTTTCTGGTGATGAAAGACCAATGGAAATTTTGTTAAAACTAATGGGTTGCGGATTGTCGTTAAATCTTGCCATTTTTTGCTGAATGGATTTAATTATTCTTCTAAACGTATGTCGAGTCCAAGACCCTTGAGTTCGTGCATTAACACGTTAAAGGATTCGGGAAGTCCAGGTTTTGGCATCGCTTCTCCTTTTACGATCGTTTCGTATGTTTTTGCACGTCCGACCACGTCATCTGACTTGACCGTTAGTATTTCTTGTAGTGTACTAGAAGCACCATAGGCCTCGAGTGCCCAGACTTCCATTTCACCAAATCGCTGTCCACCAAACTGCGCTTTCCCACCAAGTGGCTGTTGCGTAATGAGTGAGTATGGCCCAATAGAACGTGAGTGCATCTTATCATCCACCATATGACCGAGCTTCAACATGTAGATAACACCTACTGTTGCTGGCTGGTCAAAACGTTCACCTGTTCCTCCGTCATACAGATAGGTATGACCAAATTGTGGAATACCCGCTTCTTTGGAAATCTCATCAACCTGATCGCTTGAAGCGCCGTCAAAAATTGGTGTGGCAAATGTTTTGCCCAGCTTTTGACCTGCCCAACCTAAAACGGTCTCATAGATCTGCCCAATGTTCATTCGTGAAGGCACCCCTAATGGATTGAGAACAATATCAACTGGCGTTCCGTCCTCCAAGAAAGGCATATCTTCTTGACGTACAATTCGAGCTACGATACCTTTGTTACCGTGACGACCTGCCATCTTGTCTCCCACCTTAAGCTTACGCTTTTTGGCAATATAGATCTTAGCCAGTTTCAATATTCCTGCTGGCAATTCATCTCCAACAGAAATTGTGAATTTATCACGACGCAATGCACCTTGTAAATCGTTTTCCTTGATTTTGTAGTTGTGCATCAAATTGTTGACCAAACTGTCAATGTGCTTGTCAACTGTCCAAATTCCGCTCACCAAGTGTGCGTAATCATCAACAGAATTGAGCATTTTTAAGGTAAACTTTTTTCCTTTTGGAAGCACTTCCTCGCCCAAATCATTGAATACCCCCTGACAAGTTTTTCCATTGAGCATAGAAAACAACTTTTCAACAAGTAAAGACTTCAACTCCTTAAACTTGACTTCGTATTGCTCATCAAGTTCTAAAAGTTCTTGCTTGTCTTGCGTACGGCGACGTTTGTCTTTTACAATACGAGTAAAGAGTTTTTTATCGATCACAACACCTTCGAGTGATGGTGGTGCTTTTAATGATGCATCTTTGACATCACCAGCTTTATCTCCAAAAATTGCGCGAAGTAACTTCTCCTCTGGGGTCGGATCCGATTCTCCTTTTGGAGTGATCTTACCGATAAGAATATCACCTGCTTTTACTTCTGCACCAACGCGAATCATTCCATTCTCGTCGAGGTCCTTAGTCGCTTCCTCACTTACATTTGGAATATCGTTGGTCAATTCTTCCTTGCCTAGCTTCGTGTCACGAACCTCCAAAGCATATTCGTCAATATGAATCGAGGTGAAAATGTCATTACGGACAACTTTTTCAGAGATAACAATCGCATCTTCAAAGTTGTATCCTTTCCAAGGCATAAAGGCAACCTTCATGTTTCGCCCTAATGCGAGCTCGCCATTTTGTGTTGCATAACCCTCACATAATACCTGACCTTTTTGCACACGGTCACCGACCTTTACAATTGGTTTTAAGTTGATGGTTGAACCTTGGTTCGTTTTTCTAAACTTAACCAAAGGGTACTCTTTTTCATCAGATTCAAAGCTGATGATTCGATCATCTTCCGTCGAGTTATATTTGATTTTGATCAAGTTAGCGTCGACATAAGTCACAACACCATCGCCTTCTGCGTTGATTAATACGCGTGAATCTTTCGCAACCTGACGTTCGAGGCCTGTACCAACAACGGGTACTTCTGGACGAAGTAATGGTACTGCTTGGCGCATCATGTTGGATCCCATCAATGCACGGTTTGCATCATCGTGCTCAAGGAAAGGAATCAAAGAAGCTGAAATCGAAGCAATCTGATTTGGTGCAACATCCATGTAGTCAATTTGCGATGGCTCAACAACAGGATAATCTGCTTCTGAACGTGCAATGACCTTATCGATGTTGATTTTACCTTCATCGTCTTTAGAAACGTGTGCTTGAGCAAATAGTTTCCCTTCCTCCTCTTCAGCTGAGAGATATTGCATTTCGCTGAAATCGACAACACCTTCATTGACCTTACGGTATGGTGTTTCAATAAATCCAAGGTTATTTACTTTCGCAAAAACACTCAATGAAGAAATCAAACCAATGTTTGGACCTTCAGGCGTTTCGATGGGACACATACGACCATAGTGGGTATAGTGAACGTCACGAACCTCAAAACCAGCACGCTCTCTTGAAAGTCCACCAGGACCGAGTGCGGAAAGTCTTCGTTTGTGTGTAATCTCAGCAAGTGGATTCGTTTGATCCATAAACTGAGAAAGCTGATTGGTACCAAAGAAAGAGTTAATCACAGAGGATAACGTCTTTGCATTAATCAAATCAATAGGCGTAAACACTTCATTATCACGAACATTCATACGCTCACGAATGGTACGAGCCATACGTGAAAGGCCAACACCAAACTGAGAAGAAAGTTGCTCACCTACAGTACGAACACGACGATTCGAAAGGTGGTCAATATCATCAATCTCCGATTTCGAGTTGATCAATTCGATCAAATATTTGATAATGGTAATGATATCATCTTTGGTAAGGACTTGTTTGTCCATTTCGATATCAAGACCCAATTTTTTATTCATACGATAACGACCTACTTCCCCGAGGTTGTATCGTTGGTCAGAGAAAAATAGCTTGTCGATGATTCCACGAGCTGTTTCTTCATCTGGCGGTTCTGCGTTACGCAACTGACGATAGATGTGCTCAACAGCTTCTTTCTCAGAATTTGTTGGATCTTTCTGAAGCGTGTTGTGAATAATCGCATAGTCTGCCGATTCTAGGTCTTCTTTATGTAGGAGAATTGTTTTGGCGTTTGCCTCAACAATTTCGTCAATGTGTTCTTTCTCAAGAATGGTATCACGATCAAGAACAATTTCGTTTCTTTCGATGGAGACAACTTCTCCAGTATCTTCATCCACAAAATCCTCAAACCATGTGTTCAATACACGTGCTGCTAGCTTTCGACCAAGCACTTTTTTAAGCCCCGTTTTGGAAACTTTAACCTCTTCAGCTAAGTCAAAAATCTCGAGGATGTCCTTATCTCTTTCAAAACCAATCGCACGGAACAAAGTCGTTACAGGTAACTTCTTTTTACGATCGATATATGCATACATTACACTATTGATGTCCGTTGCAAATTCAATCCATGACCCTTTAAAAGGAATAACACGTGCAGAATATAGTTTAGTTCCATTTGCGTGGAAAGACTGTCCAAAGAACACACCAGGTGATCTGTGCAATTGAGAAACAACGATCCTTTCAGCGCCGTTGATTACAAAAGTACCACTAGGTGTCATGTAGGGAATTGTCCCTAAGAAAACATCTTGAACTATGGTTTCAAAATCCTCATGCTCTGGATCCGTACAATAGAGTTTTAGGCGTGCTTTGAGTGGCACACTATATGTCAGACCACGTTCGATGCATTCAATAATAGAATATCGAGGTGGGTCAACAAAATAATCTAGGAACTCAAGTACAAATTGATTTCGTGTGTCCGAAATAGGGAAATTCTCTTTAAAAGTGTTAAAGAGCCCTTCGTTATCACGTTCACTTGATTTCGTTTCAAGTTGAAAAAAATCTTGAAAAGATTGGATTTGTATGTCCAGGAAATCAGGGTAATCCGGCGTTTTAGCAGCCGAGGAAAAATTGAGTCTTTCAGCAGTAATAGACATGAACAAAAAAATGTTTAAAACAAAAAATTAATACAGCAGTGCTGCTATCGTTTATAAAAACGAAGCTAAGGCCAACGGAAAATCCGTGGCCTTAGTTATATATCGTGAGGTAGTGTTTATTTTAACTCTACCTCTGCTCCAGCTTCTTCCAAAGAAGTTTTTAGGCCTTCTGCTTCGTCTTTGGCTACACCTTCCTTAACAGGACTTGGTGCGTTATCAACCAACTCTTTAGCTTCTTTTAAGCCAAGGCCAGTTAATTCTTTAACCAATTTAACGACAGCAAGCTTAGAACCACCAGCTGCTTTGAGAATGACGTCAAATTCTGACTGTTCTTCTCCTCCAGCGTCTCCGCCTCCAGCAGCAGGACCAGCAGCAACTGCAACTGCAGCTGCAGCAGGCTCAATGCCATACTCTTCTTTTAAAATTTCTGCCAACTCGTTCACTTCTTTTACTGTGAGGTTGACCAACTGTTCTGCAAAATCTTTTAAATCTGCCATTTTGAACGTATTTATAATAAAGTTATGTTAACAATTTTAAGCTTCCTTTTCAGAAAGCGTTTTTATAATTCCAGCGAGGGCTCCACCACTTGACTGAAGTGCAGAAACCACATTTTTTGCAGGAGATTGAAGTAGAGAAATAATCTCCCCAATCAATTCTTCCTTAGACTTGATGTTGACAAGAGCCTCTATTTGGTCGTCGCCCAAATAAACCGCTTCTTCGATATAAGCACCCTTCAAAATCGGACGATCCGATTTTTTACGGAAGTCTTTGATCACTTTAGCTGGTGTATTACCGACTTCAGAAAACATCATTGCTGTGTTTCCTTTGAGTACACCAGTGAGGTCACCAAATTCTTTGTCAGAAGCTTCCATGGCCTTGGCCAACAATGTGTTTTTAACAACTGTCAGCTTCACACCGGCTTTAAAACAAGCGCGACGTAAATTTGATGTCGTAGAAGCATCTAAATCCGAAACATCTGTCAAATAGATGTTTTGATTTTCAGCCAACTTTGCTGTTAAGTCATCGATAGCTTGTACTTTATCTTCTTTAGTCATAATTTAAATTTAGCTATCCGTTATACATTTTTAAATTCCACAGGGATACCTGGACTCATTGTACTAGACAAGGAAACGCTTTTGATATATGCCCCTTTTGAGCTCGACGGCTTAAGCTTGACCAATGTTTGCATAAGCTCATTGGCGTTACCTAAAATTTTGTCAGCATCAAAAGATACTTTTCCTATAGAAGCATGCACGATGCCTGTTTTGTCTACTTTAAAGTCGATCTTACCGCCTTTTACGTCGCTTACAGCTTTACCAATATCCATAGTAACGGTACCCGTTTTTGGATTTGGCATTAGACCACGAGGGCCAAGTACACGACCTAAAGGTCCCAACTTACCCATTACGCTCGGCATGGTAACGATAACATCAACGTCTGTCCATCCATCTTTGATTTTTTGCAGATATTCATCGAGTCCCACAAAATCGGCGCCAGCTTCTTTCGCTTCGGCTTCCTTATCTGGAGTTACCAAAGCCAAAACTTTAACCGTTTTACCTGTTCCGTGAGGGAGCGTTACAACACCACGTACCATTTGATCGGCCTTGCGAGGATCTACACCCAAGCGTATAGCCAAATCAACTGATGCATCAAATTTGGTGGTCGTAATCTCTTTAACCAACGATGCAGCATCTGCCAAGGAATACAAAGAATCACGGTCAATCTTAGACAATGCTTCTTTTCTTTTTTTGGAAATTTTTGCCATTGTTTTTCAATTCAAGGTTAAAAAGGAGCCTGACCTTTTACTGTTAGACCCATTGATCTTGCGGTTCCAGCAACCATTTTCATGGCTGACTCAACCGTAAATGCATTTAAATCTTGCATTTTATCTTCAGCGATGTTGCGAACTTGATCCCAAGTTACACTTGCTACTTTGCTTCGGTTGGGTTCCCCTGATCCTTTTTTAACCTTTGCGGCTTCCAAGAGTTGAACGGCTGCAGGTGGCGTCTTAACAACAAAATCAAATGATTTATCTGCATAGACAGAGATCACAACTGGTAAAACCTTACCAGCTTTATCTTGGGTTCTAGCATTGAACTGCTTACAGAACTCCATGATGTTCACTCCCGCGGCACCTAAAGCGGGTCCAACCGGTGGCGATGGATTCGCAGCACCTCCCCTAACTTGTAGCTTTACTACTTTACTTACTTCTTTTGCCATTGTTTAAACTAATTGATCTCGCCGCAAGGAAGCTGCTTTGAAATCGGATAATTGTAACACTTAAATTTTTTCAACTTGCATGTAAGAAAGCTCCAGTGGGGTCTTGCGACCAAATATTTTCACCATCACTTCCAACTTGCGTTTTTCTTCATTAATCTTTTCTATCGTTCCATTGAAACCATTAAATGGACCATCTATAACTTTAATGGTCTCAGACAATGTAAATGGAATCGAAACATTCTCTGTTTGAACAGCTAATTCATCAACCTTACCTAACATACGATTCACCTCCGCAGCGCGAAGAGGAACGGGTTCGCCGCCTTTGGTTTCACCCAAAAATCCTATAACATTTGTGATAGATCGAATCACGTGAGGTACTTCTCCAGAGAGATTGGCTTTCACCATTATGTAACCGGGGAAGAACACACGTTCTTTGTTAATTTTTTTTCCTTTACGAATTTGAATGACCTTTTCAGTAGGAACTAGAACATCCTCAACAAAATCAGCCAATCCGTGTCTTTCAATTTCGGATTCGATATAATTCTTAATCTTATTTTCCTGACCACTTACAGCCCGAACAACATACCACTTTTTTGTATCTATATCTGTCATTTGTACTGCTTATTGGATGAGTTCAAAATAAAATTTTATAACACGTGAAAGCACAGTATCAGCACCCCATATGGCAAGGGAAAATAGAATTGAAAAAACAATGACTACTGTCGTAAGTCTTTGCAATTCAGACGATGAAGTCCAAGTCACATGCTTTCTTAATTCCTCAAAAGAGTCTTTCACATATTGAATCATAGCAAAACTAACTATTGCACGGGTTGAGAGGCTCGAACTCCCGACACCTGGTTTTGGAGACCAGTGCTCTACCAACTGAGCTAAACCCGTCTCTGTTGGTGTTCGCGCTTCTGTACCTAACTTAACGAAGTCCGATACACCTTAATTAAAACTGTTACAAAAGGTGTCACACATGTGCATGACACCTTATATAATGAACGTATAAATGTTTTTAGTCTAGAATTTCTGTTACCTGACCAGCTCCTACAGTACGACCACCTTCACGGATAGCAAATCGTAAACCTACGCTTAATGCGATCGGTGAAATCAAATCTACTTCGATAGTAAGGTTGTCACCAGGCATTACCATTTCAACTCCGCTAGGAAGATTGATGTTACCAGTAACGTCTGTTGTACGAACATAAAACTGAGGACGGTAGTTGTTGTGGAATGGCGTATGACGTCCACCCTCTTCCTTTTTAAGGATATATACCTCAGCTTTGAACTTGGCGTGTGGTGTAACAGAGCCAGGCTTACAAATTACCATACCTCTTTTGATATCAGTTTTCTCGATACCACGTAGCAAAATACCTACGTTATCACCCGCTTCACCGCGATCTAATATTTTACGGAACATCTCAACACCAGTAATTGTAGAGTCTAATTTTTCAGCTCCCATACCAATGATATCAACGCCATCTCCTGTGTTTGCAACACCAGTCTCAATACGACCAGTTGCTACAGTACCACGACCTGTGATCGAAAACACATCCTCAATTGGCATCAAGAAATCTTTATCAACATCACGTTTTGGCAATTCGATCCAGCTATCAACCTCTTCCATGAGTTTCATGACTGAGTCAACCCACTTTTGCTCACCGTTTAGAGCGCCAAGAGCAGATCCAAGAATAACAGGACCATTGTCACCATCATAGTCATAAAAACTTAACAACTCACGCACTTCCATCTCGACGAGTTCAAGTAATTCCTCGTCATCAACCATATCAGCTTTGTTTAGAAATACAACTATACGTGGAACGCCAACCTGACGTCCAAGTAAGATGTGCTCACGCGTTTGTGGCATTGGACCATCAGTTGCAGCAACGACAAGAATTGCTCCGTCCATCTGTGCAGCACCAGTAACCATGTTTTTTACATAGTCGGCGTGACCAGGACAGTCAACGTGTGCATAGTGGCGATTTGCCGTTTGATATTCTACGTGAGAAGTATTGATTGTAATACCTCTTTCTTTTTCCTCAGGTGCATTATCAATCTGATCAAAGCTTCTCGCCTCAGAGAATCCAGCGTCAGCTAATACTTTAGTGATTGCAGCCGTAAGGGTTGTTTTTCCGTGATCGACGTGTCCAATTGTACCAATGTTTAGGTGGGGTTTCGACCGATCAAAAGTTTCCTTTGCCATAATATCTTTAGTTTATGCTTTTAAAATGAGCGCAAATATAATTATTTATTCCTAACAAAACCTAAGCTAATCATAAAATTTCTATTTTTTTTACTTCTTACAAGTCGAAAAATCCAATGGGGTAGATTTACAAGTTGTCAGAATCATTAACATGATCGAATTTTAGACTTTATGAAATCGCCATATTGTTGTCGCAATGAACATGAAACAAAGACTCGTGGAATAAATAATGAAAGATGCTTTTTTATTTAGGCTTCTTATTTATAAAATGTTTCCATAAAACAACAATGAAGGGGTACATACAGCTAAAACTCTCAAAGATATAGGCGCTATACTCGAATTAAAAATAGCCCAAGAGGAAAAAAAGCAGTTGGTTTAAAGCTTTTTTATGATATCAAAAAATGATGGATTATTGTGTAAGTAGCTGAAAATTAGTGAGCCAATGACGAGATTTGAACTCGTGACCTCTTCCTTACCAAGGAAACGCTCTACCCCTGAGCTACATCGGCAGTGCTGGTCGTTAGGTGTGACCTTGTTGAGCGGGAGACCGGGTTCGAACCGGCGACATTCAGCTTGGAAGGCTGACGCTCTACCAACTGAGCTACTCCCGCAATTATATAATTCTTTGGTGGGGAGAGCAGGATTCGAACCTGCGAAGGTAAAAACCAACAGATTTACAGTCTGTCCTCGTTGGCCGCTTGAGTATCTCCCCGTTATGTCAATGATCAATTTTATTAGAGCCGATGGAGGGACTCGAACCCACGACCTGCTGATTACAAATCAGCTGCTCTAGCCAGCTGAGCTACATCGGCAAAAAAATCCCGCTCAAAAGCGGATTGCAAATGTATCTATTTATTTTTTTTTAATCAAAGCATTTTGTGACCAAAAATAAAAATATCAAATACGCGTTTTTTCTTTTCGGCGTTTTAACAACCTTTCTGCCGTCGAAGCAGCTAAATCTAGCGCTTTTTCAAAGGCATCACTTTTTTTACCCACAACCACGTCATCTCCTGGAATATGTACTCGAAGCTCTACCGCTTTGTTTGTCTGACTCGACGGATTGTCGAGATTGAGGTACAAATCAATGCTTATAATATGGTTGTGATACATGCTGAGCTTTGACAATCGCTTGTCGATATATGTTTTCAAATTTGAATTCATTGAAAAATGGACGGTCTGAATATTTATTTTCATATTGTAAGGGTTTGTGCCCAGCGGCTATGCGCGCGGGTGGGCGGTTATGTAATCTTGTTTCATTTTAGGAAGTTGCACCTTAGCATATATCTGAGTAGAAGACAAGCTTTTATGTCCTAAAATTTCTTTAATACTGTTGATGTCTGCGCCTCGATTGAGCAGGTGCGTCGCAAAAGTGTGGCGCAATACATGTGGACTGACCTTTTGTTTTGTCGATACTTTTGAAAGGTAGCTAGTCACACACTTGTACACGTATGATGGGTTCAGTGCCTTACCCTTTGTGTTGAAAAACAACAAATTTGTTGATGAAGCATTCGCCTCAGCATTCCGAAAAGTCAAATAAGCATCAATGCGTTTCACAACTTTTGGTAGTAAGGGAATCAAACGCATTTTGTTGCGCTTACCAACAACACGCCATTGCGCACTGATACTGTCATAAGCGTCAAGATTGAGGGAAAGGAGTTCAGCACGTCTTATTCCTGTTGTATACAACAACTCCAACATCAGCGCATCTCGTGCACCAGTATAATCTTTGTCGTCGTACATGTCAAAAACCGCGCGAAATTCTGTTTCCGTCAAAGGAACAACTAATTTTGGAGTGGCTTTGAGCTGGCGATGGAACTGCATAGGTGAATGCTTGATTTGACCCACTTTTTGAAGAAACCCAAAATAGGTCTTTAGCACCGAACACTTCCTATTGATCGTTTGATTTTTTCGACCTTCTTTTGATAAATACACAATCCAGTCACGAATCATTGGATAATGAACTTGTGAAAGGTCTGTGAGGTCATAGTTGGACTTGCAAAAAGCAGCAAAAGATTTTAGGTCTGCTCGGTAAGCGTGTTGCGTATGTGGAGAAAATCTTTTCTCAAGAGTTATATAATTAATAAATGGGGTGAAAGACATATCACAAACTAAAACATCGAACACAAGTTAATAAAAACTCATGTTCGATGCAATATTTTAAACGTATATCTAGCGTGCTATATATCTTCTTTGTCTCGAAGTTTTTGTATATACTGTGCTTTTTGAACTTCAGCTCGACGAGCTACAGAAGGTTTGGTAAATGTTTTGCGCTCACGCTGTTGACGCATCCCACCAGTTCTATCAAATTTTCTTTTAAAGCGCTTTAAGGCGCGATCGATATTTTCTCCGTCTTTAATTGGTATTATTAGCATAGTCCTAAACCTCCTCTCTTTAATATTGGGTGCAAATATAAGTTTAATTTACTTTTCGGCAACTCTTTATTTTAAAATTTGCTTTGCGATGACCACTTTTTGAATTTCAGAAGTCCCCTCACCAATGGTGCAGAGTTTAGAGTCGCGATAAAATTTTTCAACAGGAAACTCTTTAGAGTATCCATAGCCCCCAAAAACTTGCACAGCTTCGTTTGCGATATGCACACAAGCTTCAGAAGCAAAAAGCTTACACATGGCGCTTTGCTTAGTCATTTTCTTGCCCTCGTTCATAAGTTGACTAGCTTGTTGGGTCAACAATTCAGCCGCTTCAATATTGGTTGCCATATCGGCAAGCTTAAATGATATACCCTGGAAACTGCTTATTGGCTTGCCAAACTGCACACGTTCTTTGGCATATTTCACAGCCGCCTCGTACGCGCCGCGAGCAACCCCCAGCGAGAGAGCTGCAATAGAAATTCTCCCACCATCTAAAATTTTCATTGATTGAATAAACCCATCTCCGACTTCACCAAGTCGATTTTCGTCAGGAATTCGGCACTGATCAAAAATAAGTTCTGCGGTTTCTGACGCACGCATTCCCAGTTTGTTCTCTTTTTTTCCTGATGTGAACCCTGGTGTTCCGCGCTCAATAACAAAAGCCGTCATGCCATGACTGTCCCCTTTTTCTCCAGTTCTAAAAATAACAACTGCTACATCAGAAGATATCCCATGTGTAATAAAGTTTTTTGTGCCATTTAAAATCCAATTATCACCATCTTTAACAGCCGTTGAGTTCATGCCACCAGCGTCTGACCCTGTATTGTGCTCCGTCAAACCCCAAGCACCGATCCAATCGCCAGAAGCTAGCTTAGGAAGCCATTGTAGTTTTTGAGATTCCGTTCCGAATTTAAGAATGTGATTGGTCGCCAAGGAGTTGTGCGCAGCAATTGACAAACCTATGGATGGGTCTACTTTTGAAATCTCTTGAACCACAGCAACATATTCATGGTACCCAAATCCCGATCCACCATAGGCCTCAGGAACAAGCATACCTAAAAAACCAAACGAACCAGCTTTCTTCATAACCTCCACAGGAAAGTGCTGCGCTTCATCCCATTCCATCACGTGAGGCAAGATGAATTGTTGCGCAAAATCACGCGCTGAGTCCGCAACCAGCTGTTTTGTTTCTAAAGTTGGATCTATCATAGTAAAGTAGAAAGTTTTTAGAATTTATTCTTCTTTTATTTATTGTTCAAATATAAGGCAATTCTAGCAATGCGGATACTATCCAATTCAAAATTATCAGCGATAGAATGCCAATAATCTATGTGACCAGTATGGGTGCGATGCGCAACAATTCTACTTGCCAAACTGTAACCGATATAATGGTTTGATGCCAATTCTGACACTGTTGCAAAATTGATGTCTAGCTTTTGGTTTGACGGAACAGAATCCAGAGTAAAAGAATGCCATAGGTTTGTCAGGACGGCTTTGTCAATTCCCTAGACATCACTGAGTTGATCTTTCGCCAAAAATCCGCCGAGGGTCGTGCGCAAATCAATGATGCGAGACGACAAGGAAGGACCAATTCCATAGACCTGCTCAAGTTCAACAGCAGTAGCAAGGTTAAGCTGTTTTTTTGGGCGATTTTCTCGTTGAAAATTGGGATGATATATTCTCTTCGACAGCTTTACTAAAGGCTCTATCTTTTGCCATACCGAATCTGGAACATCAATTTACTGTTTAAACACATTGACGGAGTTAAAATATTTCTTTTGCGCAACACGTGATTTGATAGAGTCGACCAAGAACTTAGGGAGCTCCAATCGATATGCCTGCCACTCATTCAGGAAGTTTGGATTAAAAGGGTATATGGTGTCTTTTGACGTGGTGTGTTGAGACAAAGAATCATGACGCGCTATTAAATCGTCTGGGAAAGTTGAAAGCAACACTTCTGTTTGCTCTGGTGACGATGCAAAATAAAGCAGTGAATGACCAAGCCCAAACAAAATTACGATAACGAGTAAACCGCATCTTTGTGAACGTGTCCATGAAGAAGATAGGGGCAAGAAATGTGGTTTGTTATTTTGCTACACGAAGTGCTTTTAAGTATCTGTTTAATTCTTCTTTAACCTTCGGAAATAGGAAGAAAAGACCAATCATGTTCGGGAATACGAGAGCTAAAATCATTGCATCTGAAAAAGTCCAAACCGCAGACATATCACCAGCAGCGCCAATCACAATAAAAATAAGGAACAAGGCCTTGTAGGTGTAGTCTGACCACTTGCTTTTCCCAAAAACAAACATCCAGGATTGTAGCCCATAGTACGACCATGAAATCATGGTTGAGATAGCAAACAACACGACCGCAATTGTTAGGAATGGTCCTGAAAATGAAATATAGTTTGCAAAAGCGGCAGCAGTAATTGCTGCACCTTCCGCCTTAACGCCGTCAATCATCACAATTCCATTTTCCCCCCCGTAATTGAAGATAGTTTGATCTCCGTTAAAAATAATGATTACAAGTGCTGTCATTGTGCAAATGACAACAGTATCAATAAAGGGTTCGAGCAAAGCAACCAAGCCTTCTGATGCAGCGTATTTTGTTTTTACAGCAGAGTGTGCAATTGATGCTGAACCGGCACCCGCCTCATTGGAAAATGCTGCCCTACGGAATCCTGTGATTAAGACACCCAACAATCCACCAAGTCCAGCTTGCGGGTTAAAAGCCTGCGTGAAAATCATTGCAAAGGCATCATCTACAAATGAAAAGTTTGTCATAATAATATAAAGACAGGCTCCAATATAAAGTAATGCCATAAAGGGAACTACTTTTTCGGTGACTGAAGCGATTCGTTTGATTCCACCAATAATGATGATCCCAACAAAAATCATCATGATAACCCCAATGATCGTACGTGCACTCCCGCCTTCCATGCCAAAAGAGCTCACCAACTGCATAGCTGCTTGATTGGATTGGGCAGCGTTTCCACCCCCAAAAGATGCGCCAATGCATAGTAGCGCAAAAGTGACTGCTAAAAATTTTCCGAAACGAGCAAATCCACGCTCTTTTAATCCTTTTGTTAGATAATACATTGGACCACCATAGACAGTCCCATCTTCACCAACATCACGATATTTTACCCCGAGAGTACATTCCACAAACTTGGTTGACATTCCGATCAGACCACAAAGGATCATCCAGAAAGTTGCGCCAGGACCGCCAATCGCAATAGCTAGCGCAACACCGGCAATGTTTCCGTTTCCAACGGTTCCGGAGACAGCAGTCGCAAGTGCTTGAAAATGACTCACTTCACCTTCATTACTTTCGTCTTTGATTGTATCTGGCAAATCACCATCTACTTCAAAAACAGCATTTTTTTCTTCGGCTTGATGACTGTCAACATGGTCATATTTTCCGCGAACAACATTAATTGCCAAAGGAAAACGGTAGAAATTGATAAATCCAAAATAAATCGTAAAAAACAAGGCTCCACCAACCAATAAAAAGATAATGGTTGGTACACTTGTTCCGGGTAGATTATGAAGAACTACTGCACCCCACCAATCTGCAACTGGGGTAAATGCTTCATTGATTCTGTCGTCAAGACCTTTGTCTTGCGCGTATGAAAAAGTGGATAAAAAAAGAGCTGTTAGTGTAAAAAATATTCGTTTCATAAATAGTGCTAAAGGTCAAAAACTGAAGAACGTTTGGCGTAAACTAAATCTTTCAAGCGAAGCCAAAACGCTAAAATTAAATATAGGGCAAAACCAATCCCTAATGAGAAAAAGCTAATATAGATAAAAAATAAGCGAACTGGTCTTGCTCGCATACCTAAACGATCTGCAAGTCTTGAACAAACTTCAAATCCGTGACGTTCTAGTTGATGACGAATGCGGTGTGCTAGCCTCATGTTGACAAATATATTAAGATTGTATCAACTCATGCCCAAATGAACAAGAAAGACATTTTTTCTCTTCACAATAATAGTGCTTTAGCTGTAGTAGAGCTTGACTGTCAAGGGCAGATGCAGTAGAAATTCCCAAAGAAGAAAATGCGCGAATAATCCCATTTGACTCTGGCTTTAGTGACGAAGCCCAGTGAATGAGGTCTTCAATCTTTTCAACTCAATTGGCTTTGTAATAACAAAACAAAAAAGGAATTAAAGTGTTAATCGTGAGCAAATCGATAAATGATGCAGTGAGCACTTTCTTTCTCTTGACATTTTCTTTACCAAACACATAATGTGTGTGCCAAAAAGGAGAAGCTTCAACCTAAAAAAAGCAGACATCTTGTCCTTACAATCGCCATTGATAATTTTATCGAACAGGTGCGTGTGTTTTGTGTACAACTGTGCTAATTGCGATAAGCGTATGGACGGAAAGCCTGAGGGTCGTGTTCTGAAAAACTTTACCTTTTCATCAATTTTTTTCAGTTTGTATTTTTGACAAGCATATTGATACATCCTTTTCAATTTGTCTTTGTATGCATCTTCTACGTCGCTGTCTAATAGTCCTGCCTGTCCCAGTAGAATAGCTTCAATTTCGATTGGGTCTGTTGATTTTCGAATAATATTGAAAGGAATAGATTGGGCAATCGCAGCAAAAGCCATTCCGTTGAGCGCAAGACCAAATCCTTTTGCTAACGCAACAAATAACACCGCCTCCCAGTCATTGGCCGATTGGCTCAGCCACTGCTGAAATACTTTTGTTTTGTTTGCTAAACGCTCCACAAATAAACGATCAAAAAAAGCCATTTGTCTAAAGTGGGTAATGGTCGCGAGTTGATCGGCACACGGAATCCACTGTTCGGAATTCGACAATGCTTGAATGCGACCTAAAATCTGCTCATTGACATAATTCTGAAGAACCAAAGTGGGTATGGGCTCATCGCCAGAAGAATGAACCTGCACATCATCTTCCCACACCACATGCAAGATCACATTGTTGTATGCCACATCTGTATGGTGATTGTGCGCGTACCAGTCCGAACTCTGTACGTGCATTTCAACATGTCCAATCCATGTGATTTGATTGAGCTGTATTTGTGAAAACAAGAAGTCGGGGCCGCTATTGGAGTTGAGTTGACCAGCACGAACTATGGATAACGATCTGTTATCTGTCGTGTGTAAAGGATAAACCATAAACTGTGGATTTTGCCACAGGTAATACATAAGTTTTACGTTCATGACGCTTGCACTTGGGGCGTGCCTACTCCATCACTTCACCTTCCCATGCTAGGATACCTCCTAAAAGATTGTATGAAAATGCAAAGCCCATATCTTGCATTATCTGAACGGCCTGAGCACTTCGTGCGCCCGATCGGCAATACACATAATAAGGCGCTGTTTTGTCAAGCTTGTTCAGCTCATCTATGAAACCAGCTCCCAGCCGAATATCAATATTAATCGCATTGGGTATGTACCCACTTTCGAATTCTTCTTCGGTTCGTACGTCTAGTACTATTGCTTCGGACGCTGCTACGAGTCCTTCCGCCCAATCATTTTGTGATAGATCTGACATGCTATTCTGTTTTGGACGAAGATACATACAGCTCGTAAATAATAAAACAGCAAGCATATATCTTTTCCACATAATGTATAAAATTACAAAACAATTTGCAGTTACAAAATTTCTATTATATTTGTCATAACAAATGTTGTTATAACAATAATGAAGGATCAAGCAAAATCTCTTGTCGTCGAAACCATGCGTTTGGGTCAATTAATTGGCGATGAATTGAGCTGTACATTACATCCTTACGATTTGACACTACAACAATTTAATGTGCTTCGTATTCTTCGTGGATGTAAAAAAAGCCCTGCAACGCTACAATACATCACCGTAAGGATGATTCACAAAACAAGTAATACAACACGTTTGGTGGATCGTTTGATTACAAAAGGACTTGTTGAACGTAAACAATGCCATGAAAATAGACGAAAGGTTGACATCTCAATCACCAAGCAAGGACTTGCTCTTCTGCTAAAAATTGATCCATATATCATTAATAAAGAAGTAGAAATCGCAAATAGACTTTCTGAAAGCGACCTTCAGAATTTACTTACAATCTATCAAAAATTAATCATAACACTTTAATCTAAATTCAATAATATGAAATCATTACAATTCAATCTCCTCGTATGGCTCTTTGCAGCTAGCATTGCATTTGCTCAATCTTATCCTATATCTGTTTCCAACTCCACTATTGAATGGAAAGGGTATAAATTGACAAGTGATCACTATGGGACAATCAAATTGCTCGGAGGAGACCTTGCATTTGAAGATGACCAACTCACTGGTGGCTCATTCTCAGTTGATATGACATCTATCGTGGTCACTGACCTCACTGGAGGATCAAAAAAGAATCTCGAAAAACACCTTAAGTCAGGTGACTTTTTTGATGTGGAACAATTCCCTGAAGCGACAATGGTCATTACCGCAGTTGAAAAAACTGACGATGGCTATTCGGTTACTGGTGACTTCACTATTAAAGGACAAACACATCCTGTCACTTTTCCAATGACCGTGAAAGACAACAGTGCAAAAGCAGATGTCAAAATCGATCGTTCGAAGTACAATGTGCGATATGGTTCTAATAGCTTTTTTGATAATTTGGGTAACAAAGCCATCTATGATGAGTTTGACTTATCTGTAACTTTAAATTTTTAAGTAATGAAAAACGATCGCCCAAAATGTGGATGTGGAAACACACAGGACCCGGAAGGATATTGTGATGGGTCACATAACAACAAATAATTTTTTATTTGAGTTGGCTATATAACAGTTGATTTATATATTTGACACACAAAATGAAAAAAATCAATATTTGGTGGTCTGCAAATTACGCTTAGTCGTGAGGCGCACCTAGTATTTAAATACAAATAGGCTTGTCTTTACGACAAGCCTTTTTTTATGGAAAAACACATGAAATATAAACTGAATACCCATCATCGAAAATTATTGGTCGATACGATGACACCTGTCAATATGTATCTCAAAATACGTGATAAATTCCCCAATAGTATCCTGTTGGAAAGTTCAGATTATGGAGTTAATGACAATAGCGTTGCGTATATCTGTTTTCATTCGATTGCAGATATAAAACTTCAAAAACAGACGTTGCATTATCGTTACCCAGACGGCAGTTCGCGAGAAAAAAGCTTGGCCGCCAACGAGAAAGTCGCAAAACACATCAGTGATTTTGCAAAGGAATTTGATGGCGATTTCAGCGGCGGGCGTTTTGTTTCGAATGGTCTGTTTGGCTTCACTTCCTACGAGGCCGTTCAATATTTTGAAGACATCACACTGACAAAAAAAGAAGAAGATGTTGATATTCCTGACATGTATTATGCGCTATTTCAAAATGTAATCGCAATTAATGTCTTCAACAATGAAGCGCACCTCTACGCGCATTGTTACAACACACCCAATAATTTAGACGAAGTAATTAGCATTCTACAGTCGTGCAATCTCCCTTCCCACAAGTTCAGAAGAAATGGTGATGCGTTTTCAAACCTAACTGATGATGAGTTTGTATCACTTGTCGAAAAAGGGATTCAGCATTGTTATCGCGGTGATGTGTTTCAAATTGTTTTATCACGACGATTTTCACAACCCTTTTTAGGAGACAACTTCACACTCTATCGTGTTCTTCGGTCTGTGAACCCTTCCCCCTATCTCTTCTATTTTGACTTTGGAAATTATCAGATTTTTGGGAGTTCACCCGAAGCACAATTGATTGTCAAAGACGGCAAAGCTGAAATTCATCCCATTGCAGGTACTTTTCGACGAACAGGAAATGACGAGCAAGATGCAGAGCGAGCACGTGAATTAGCAAAAGATCAAAAAGAAAACAGCGAGCACGTGATGTTGGTTGACTTGGCCCGAAATGACTTGAGTCGCAACGGCAATCAAGTACGAGTTGAGAAAAACCGTGAGGTGCAATTCTATTCGCATGTGATCCATTTGGTGTCTAAAGTGACAGGGGTGAAAAAGAGTGATCGAAGTACTATGGAAATTGTTGCTGATACTTTTCCTGCAGGAACGCTAAGCGGCGCACCCAAGCACCGTGCCATGCAACTTATTGAAGATTATGAAAACCGAAGCCGTGCCTTTTATGGTGGTGCCATTGGTTTTATGGATTTTGACGGTAACTACAATCATGCTATTATTATTCGGTCATTTTTAAGCAAAAACAATGTACTGCATTACCAAGCGGGTGCCGGCGTAGTATCGGAATCAAAACCAAAAAACGAATTACAAGAAGTTTATAACAAATTGGGGGCTTTGCAAAAAGCACTGGAAGAAGCCGAAAAACTATAACTATGCATATACTCGTCATTGATAATTACGATTCATTCACCTACAATTTGGTGCATTACCTCGAAGACTTAGACTGCGTTGTTACTGTTAAGCGCAACGATCAACTTACGATCGAAGAGGTTGCTAATTACGACAAAATTGTCTTGTCACCAGGACCCGGGATTCCAGATGAAGCAGGACTTCTTAAGCCGATCATTGCTGCCTATGCCAAATCCAAACCGATTCTCGGCGTTTGTTTGGGACATCAAGCAATTGGGGAAGTTTTTGGTGGTAAAATCACAAACCTTGACAAAGTCTATCATGGTGTAGCCACGCCTGTACAAGTTGTTCAAGACGATCCACTCTTTGACGGCCTTGGCAAATCTTTTGATGTTGGACGTTACCACTCTTGGGTAGTTTCAAAGCCAATTCCGAAAGAAATGGTACTCTTAGCGGAAGAAGAAAACGGACAAGTGATGGCCATGAAACATCGTGATTACGACATTTACGGCGTTCAGTTTCATCCCGAATCCATTCTGAGTCCGGAAGGGAAACAATTGTTAAACAACTGGTTAAAAATGTAGCATGAAAGCAATTTTGGAAAAGCTTATTGGAAATCAAGTCTTGAGCAAAGAGGAGGCAAAAACCACGTTGACCGATATCGGACAAGGGAAATGCAATAGCCATCAAGTTGCAGCATTTCTTACAACCTATATGATGCGAACAGTGACGGTGGCCGAACTTTCGGGTTTTCGTGAAGCACTGCTCGACTTGTGTGTTGCTATCGATCTTTCTGACTTTGACACTATTGACCTTTGCGGAACAGGTGGAGATGGAAAAGACACCTTTAACATTTCAACACTTGCCTCTTTTGTAACGGCAGGTGCGGGTGTTGCTGTTGCAAAGCATGGTAACTACGGCGTATCTTCTTCTTGCGGGTCTAGTAATGTCATGGAACACTTAGGTATTCGCTTTTCAAACAAACAGGATTTTCTGAGAAAGTCAATCGAGGAAGCTGGTATATGCGTACTACATGCTCCTCTGTTTCACCCAGCCATGAAACATGTAGCTCCTATTCGTCGTGATCTTGGGTTAAAAACTTTTTTTAACATGCTTGGTCCACTCGTAAATCCATCAAGACCAAACAAACAAATGGTGGGCGTTTTCAACTTAGAACTCCAGCGCATTTACAATTATCTATTGGAAGAAACCAATCAGCAATACAGTATTTTACACGCACTCGACGGTTACGATGAAGTCTCGCTTACAGGAGATACCAAAGTCGTTTCGAACCAAGGAATTACTACGGTTAATGCAGCGAGTTTTGGCATTGACAAGCTCGAAGCATCGCAAATTGGCGGTGGAGACTCTGTAAAAGCAGCAGCAACTATTTTTACAGATGTCTTAGAGGGGAAAGGCACAGAAGCACAACGACATGTTGTTTGTGCCAATGCTGCTATAGCTATTGCAACTGCACGAGATTGTAGCTTACATGATGGTTTTGCTTTTGCTAAAGAGTCCATTGCCTCAGGTAAAGCCTTGCAATCTCTACAAACCTTACAAAAAATTAGTGCCCTATGAATATTCTCCAAAAAATTGTAGCTGATGTTCAAAAGGATCTTGTCTTTAAAAAACAAATAACTCCTATCAAGACATTGGAGGCGATGCCAATGTTTACACGTCAAACAAACTCTTTTCGGGAGCGAATTTTAGGCTCTACAAACGGCATCATTGCCGAGCACAAGAGAAGATCGCCGTCCAAACCAAATCTGAATTTTAGCTTGCGCGTGACTGATGTTGCACGGGGCTATGAAAAAGCAGGTGTTTCGGCAATGTCTGTACTGACAAATCAGCAGTATTTTGGAGGGTCACTAGAAGATTTACTTCTTGCTCGGCAGGCGTGTAATCTTCCCTTATTGCGCAAAGAGTTTATTGTAGATGGTTACCAAGTGATTGAAGCCAAGGCACATGGAGCTGATGCGATTTTACTTATCGCTGCCTGCTTAGATCGAGATGAAATTTATCATCTTTCTACTCTCGCTCATGATCTAGGGCTCGAAGTTTTGTTGGAGGTACATAATGCCGAAGAGTTGCAAAAATCTATCATGCCATCTCTCGATTTGATTGGAGTCAACAATAGAGATCTCACTACCTTTGCTGTTAGCACCGAAACAAGCATGAAACTGGCTGATGATATTCCCGAAGATTTTGTCAAAATTTCAGAAAGTGGACTTAGTAAGCCAACAAGCGTTCTTGAGTTGCAAAATTGTGGTTATCATGGCTTTTTGATGGGTGAGCACTTTATAAAAACAGATGATCCAGGTGAAGCAGCAACAACCTTTATTAAAGAACTCTTGTCATGAAGCTCAAAGTATGTGGCATGCGCGAGGCGCACAATATCAATGCACTGGTTCGGCTTGAACCTGACTATATGGGTTTTATTTTTTGGGAGCCTTCTAAACGCTATTGCGCTGAGGTACCGAATGGAATCCCTGATGGAATTCAAAAAGTGGGAGTTTTTGTCGATGAAACCTCAGAAAATATCCGTGCCAAAGTCAGGAAATTTTCTCTTCAAGCCGTTCAACTTCATGGTCACGAAACCCCAGAGCAGTGCAACGAATTACAAGCCCATTGCGAAGTCATAAAAGCGTTTCGAATTGGACCCGGATTTGACTTCAAAACACTAGAGTCTTATCAAAACGCCTGTGCCTATTTTCTGTTTGACACTCAAGGGCCGTTGCCTGGCGGAAACGGAAAAAGCTTTGACTGGCAGCTTTTGGAAAACTACACACTTGACACACCTTTCTTTCTCAGTGGTGGTATTGGATTAGACCATGTGGCGGCAATTGCCGAAATTCGCAAACGCGATTGGCCTTTATACGGACTGGACATTAATAGCCAATTTGAAAGTGAGCCAGGATTGAAAAATATTGATGCATTACAAGAATTTAAAAATCATTTACAGCTATGAGTTATCACGTTAATGAAAAAGGATATTACGGAGATTTTGGCGGTGCATACATTCCCGAAATGCTCTATCCAAATGTGGAAGAGCTACGTCAAAAATACCTTTCGATTACAGCAACAGACGAGTTTCAAGCCGAGTTTGACAAGTTACTGCGCGACTATGTTGGGCGACCAACTCCATTATATTTTGCCAAACGATTGTCCGAAAAATACAACACCAAAGTCTATCTAAAGCGAGAAGACCTATGCCATACGGGAGCACATAAAATTAACAACACCATTGGGCAAATTTTACTAGCCAAGCGTTTGGGCAAAAGCCGCATCATCGCAGAAACAGGTGCAGGTCAACATGGCGTTGCCACGGCTACCGTTTGTGCCTTAATGGGTATTGAATGTGTGGTCTATATGGGCGAGTTAGACATCAAACGTCAAGCGCCAAACGTAGCACGTATGAAAATGCTTGGCGCAGAAGTGCGACCCGCACAATCAGGAAGCAAAACCCTTAAAGACGCCACCAACGAGGCCATTCGTGACTGGATTAATAACCCTATTGACACGCATTATATTATTGGATCGGTTGTTGGGCCTCATCCTTATCCTGACATGGTTGCTCGTTTTCAAGCCATCATTAGCGAAGAATGCAAAACACAACTCCAAGAAATCGAAGGTCGTGACTACCCCGACCATGTTGTCGCTTGTGTAGGCGGTGGCAGTAATGCTGCTGGTTTGTACTATCATTATTTGGACGACCCACGGGTGAATATCATCGCTGTCGAGGCTGCAGGAAAGGGCATTGACACCGGCCAGAGCGCAGCGACATCTGCTCTAGGCAAAGAAGGTATTATCCACGGAAGCAAAACCTTATTGATGCAAACTGAAGACGGGCAAATTACAGAACCTTATTCGATTTCAGCAGGACTCGATTACCCCGGAGTAGGTCCCATGCATGCACATTTGTTTCGTTCTCAACGAGCCGAGTTTGTTTCCATCCCTGACCAAGAGGCCATGGATTGGGGATTGACACTTTCACAAACAGAAGGCATTATTCCCGCTATTGAAACCGCACACGCCTTTGCCATTCTCGACCAAAGAATCTTTGGCGCCGAAGATATTGTACTCTTCAATTGCTCCGGGCGTGGCGATAAAGACCTTGAAACTTATATTGATTATTTCAAACTCTAATGAATAGAATCACCACATCTCTCGCACAAGACAAAAAACTCTTGTCCATTTACTTTACCGCTGGGTTTCCTAACCTCGAGGACACTGTTTCTGTTCTTGAGCAACTCCAGGAAGCGGGTGTCGATATGATTGAATTAGGACTTCCCTTTTCTGATCCACTGGCTGATGGACCAACCATTCAAGAAAGCTCCACACAAGCACTGCGAAATGGAATGACAACAGACAAGCTTTTCTCTCAACTCCAAGGGGTTCGTGAAAACGTACACCTTCCTTTGATTGTGATGGGCTATTTCAATCCCATGATGCAGTATGGAGTAGAACGTTTTTGTCAGCGATGTCAAGAAGTTGGTATTGATGGGTTGATCATTCCTGATCTCCCTGTTGACGTTTATCATGAGTACTACCAAAAAACCTTTCAAAAATATGGGTTGATGAATATGTTTTTGATTACGCCACAAACTCCTGCCCAACGCATTCGATATATCGATAAGGTATCTGAAGGTTTTATTTATATGGTGAGTAGTGCAGCGACCACTGGCGCGCAAGGTAGCTTTGGCGACACCCAAGATGCCTACTTTAAACGCATTAGCGCCATGGGACTCAAATCAAAACTCCTTGTTGGTTTTGGAATTAGCAATGCCAAAACCTACCAAGCAGCTACATCCAACAGCAAGGGAGCCATCATTGGCTCGGCTTTTATCAAACACCTTGAAAAAAACGGTAGCAAAAGCGTTAAGCAATTTATCGATACTATTCGTTGAAAAATCCTCATAAATGGCAATGAAAAAACACCTTCAAAGGTATTCTTCAGTTTAGATTAAGGGCTTCACACCTATATGCCTTATCATGGCTAAAAAATATGGCATATCATGAGGCTGTAAATTCCGATCAACCAATAAATGAGTATGTAAAACTATTTTGGCGCGAAATGAATGGTCACTAAAACAAAATCTTGGCATGGATTGGAGACAGAACCCAGAAACCTAAACATTTTATAGAAGACTTCATCGTATGGTTTTATGCTACATTCTAACTGTCGTTAGTGGTGAAGACTTGGTAAAACATAAGACCTTCTTTAAAGGAACTCTATTATTATTTATGAATATCATTTGATCATTGAAAAATAATGTCGAATTTTACATGACAAACAAATCCCAAACGTTCATGTCACACCTCTTAGAATTCCTAAAACACCGTTCTGTCGGGACTGTTGTACCAAGTAGCTCATTTTTAGGTAAAAAAATGTATGGTAATATTGACTTTTCAAAAGCAGTACTGGTTGTTGAATTTGGCCCAGGGTGTGGTGCCTTTACAAAAAATATTTTAGCAAAAATAAATCCCAATTGTACTCTGATTCTTTTTGAAACCAATACAGTGTTTTACAACAAATTAACAACGTCGATCAAGGACAAAAGAGTCATTATCCTCAATAAAAATGCAGAGCAAATCGGAGATTTACTAGCAGTTAAAAACATGGGTAAAGCAGATTATATATTTTCATCCATTCCACTAGCCTTGATACCAAAAGGTGTCAAAAGGTCTATTCTTCAAAATGCGGTTTCAAATCTTAAACCCAATGGTAAATACATCCAGTTTCAGTACTCTTTGGCAGATTACAAATTATTAAAAAAACATTTTAATCGTGTTAGATTAAAGTTTACCATGCTCAATTTTCCTCCCGCTTTTGTTTATAGTTGTTCTGTTTAGCATTGTTTTTTAAAGAGTTCCATAAAAAAAGCCACTTCGAAAAGTGGCTTTTAAAAAATTAAAATCAGTCAATCTAGAACTTGTAGTTCAAAGAGAGTGAGTAATTTCTACCCAACTGACCGTGCTGTTGTACTTCAGAAGAATATCTGAAACGACCACCTGCTTGCGCTGTATTTGTGCTTGCAAGTGTTTCATCTGGGTACACATCAAATGCATTGTTTACAATTCCATTAAGACTAAGCTGTGGAGTAAACTTATAAGATAATCTAAAATCGGTAATCAACTTCGCAGCAAGTGCTTGATCATCACCTCCAGATTCTGGAGCAGTGACCGTTACTTCTCCGAAATGAGTATTATATACACCCATATCCCAACGATCTGTGCTGTAATCAGCAGTTAAGATGATTTTTGACTTTGGACGAGAGTTGGTTATCAGACCAGCCTCTTCGCGAGTAAAGATATTAACACCTGCCAATTCAGAAGGTGTGTCAATACTTTCTAGCGTCGTCTCATTAAAGTTACCGATTAAGCCTAAATCAAGGTTATCTCCTCTCCAGTTCAGTACAAAATCTAAACCAGTGGTCTTTGTGTTACCAGCATTAATCCATGCTTGAACTGCATAAAGACCAGCGTCAGAAAGTGTTTGACTTAAATCAGAACCTTCAGCACCTTGCAATTGTGAGGTGAATAAGATTCGATCATCAACATTGATGCTATAAAAATCTACACTACCTGAAAAATTCGATCCATTTCCGAAAGTAATCCCAGCTGTTAAGTTTTGAGATGTTTCAGCAAACAAATCTTTGATTCCTAGCGCTAGTGCTTCAGGACTTCCATTTTGAAGTGTCCCTTGCAATAGTGGCTCAGACGAACCAGCAACTATAATATATTGTGTATTTGACAAGTACTTCTGGTGAAGAGAGGGAGCTCTAAATCCAGTAGAGTAACTCGCGCGAACCGCCGATTTATCGCCCAACTTATAACGTGAAGCCATTTTCCAGCTAAAGTTCGATCCGAAATCAGAAAAATCTTCATAACGAACAGCAGCACTTACTAATAAGTCATCAGAAAAATCAACATCAACGCCAGAATATACAGCAACGTTATTACGATCCCACTCTCCTTCTTGATCTAAGGAAATACCTGCAAAGGAGTCACTTCCTCCACCATATCTTGAGAATGGATCTCCTGGAAATGCTTCAAATTTTTCAGTTTTGTATTCTACTCCTGCAGAAAACGAAACTTGGTCGCTAAACGACTTTGTTAAATCTGCATTTTGAATTAGGTTCGAAAAAGCATAACCACCCGGTTTAAAACTCGTAGGACTCCATCCGTTGTCAGCTAAATAGTCTCTGTTCACAGAACGGTTTACAGTGTAATAAATACTGTTCTTGCCGTGGGTGACAGACAAGTCCATCATCCAATCATTTCCAAGATCAAGGTCAATACCTACAACATTAAAAAAGTCTTTGATATCTCCTTCAAAAGTTGGATGATAACCTACGAAATCTTCAGGTGCTGATGTTAAGAAATTTGCGTCAGCAACGTCTTGACGCCATCCTGGAAAACGATAGTATGCAAACGAACGATTCCATCGCTCCGAGTACCCATGCGTCATATAAAATTCAGCATTCTCTCCAACGGGATGGGTAATGTTTGCGAAAATTGTTTTTTGTTGCAAATCAGGACGACCAACAATCATACCAAGTGTTGGGTCATTAGCTGCAAAGTCAATCTCGTTTTGACGAGCAGTACTTTCATCAACCGCATTCAAACCTGGAGAGCCTGCACGATTTGTTTTCTCTTGGTCTGTGTATGCAAGTGTCAAATTAATTCGTCCACCATTCCCAAAAGGAAGTGTGGTATTATAATCCATATTGAACTGGAATCCATCTCCTTCAGAAGTGATTCCCGTTCCAGCACTAATTGTTGAAAACGCAGAATCTTTTTTCAAGATAAAGTTCATCACACCAGACATGGCATCAGATCCATATTGAGAAGAAGCCCCATCACGAAGTACTTCAATACGTTCGACTGCAGCAAGAGGAATCGACTTTAGGTTGATACCTACCTCACCTTTACCAGGCGTACGGTTTAAATACGCTTGTGCCTGTTGGTTTACACGCTTTCCATTTATAAGAACCAAGGTTCTTGATGGACCCAATCCGCGCAGGTCAGCTGGGCTAAATCCGGCTGTTGCATCAGATATGGCTTGATCCTGTGAGTTAAAAGAAGGAATCGAGAAAGTAAGTGCCCTCTCAATCGACGCTTCACCAACGTTCTGAACATCAGATGTTTTGATGTTGTCAATTGGAACAGCCGAATCGATAGCTGTTCTTGGCTTTGAACGGTTTCCCGTAACAAGAACTTCATCGAGTGTTTCTCCTTCTGTTAGTGTCACAACAAGATCGCCGCCATCATATGAAAGCTCATTTGTTGAAAATCCAACATAAGACACCACAATTACATCGCCTTGGTCGATATCGATAGAAAACTTCCCATCGAAGTCAGTTGTTGTCCCGGTCGTTGTGCCTTTAATCACAACACTGGCACCAGGAAGCGGGTCGTTGTTTTCGTCGACAACAACCCCACTTTGCTGAGCAAAAGTGATGGAAACCATCAATATCATTGATAGTATAGTAATTAAATTTTTCATTTTTTTAATATTATTTAGATTAGATAGTTTCTGCAATTTTACAAATTTTATGATAAATAACACTAATTATTGGAAACCAATCAATAATTAGATCTATCTTTTTTCAAATCAACAGTCCTACTTAATAATTAGTGAGTTTTTATAAAAACCTTACAAACTTCAATAAAACTTCACAAATAAAATGTGTGTTAATCCTTTGTAAACTTTAAAGATGACATGGTATGGTTGGAATCGTCTGTGAGTGTTAAAACATACAATCCTCTTGAAAGATGACCCAAGTTAACAGGAATCACATTTTGACCCGATGAAAAATCAATCGTCATTTTCTGGACTTGACGACCTTGCGTGTCGTAGATGGCTAGACCTCCACGAATCCATAAAGGACTATGAAAACGAACGACTGCATCATTCAAGACTGGATTGGGTGTCATAACGATTTTTTGCTGTGATTCATTGCTAGACGGTGAGCCTAAAATTGGACTCGCAATCAAATTCAGCCTACTGATATCGTAATCATCTAATTCTGTATCGGTGATGGTCTGACTAGAGGCTCCCAAAAAGTCACCAATAATTGCGGAATAGACCTGACGGTAATCGTGTTGCATTTGTGTATCATCAAAATGCTTAACATTCCCAGTGAGTGAAAAAGCATCGAGCGACATATGATTACCTGTCATTCCTCCATGAACAGGTTTTCCAATAACAAACATGGGGCCGAAATTTCCATGGTCAGTTCCTCTATTTCCATTTTGAACAGGTTTTCGCCCGAATTCAGTAAAAGTAGTTGTCACCACATTATCCTCGATGCCAAGCAGTTCTAAATCCTCTTGAAACGACTTAACCGATAGGCTGAGCTCTGTCAACAAATTGGCATGTTTTCCAAGATGACTGCCCCCTTGACCTTCAACTTGATTAGCATGGTTATCAAATCCATCTAGACGAAGAAGAAATACTTTTGTTTTTGAACCGCCCGAAATCATTTTAGCCACTGTTTTCAATTGGTCTGCTAAATCATATTGCGGATAGTTGGCCTGATTTGATCCCGCGTCGAACACTTCACTAATACGTTGAGCATAGTTGGTTGCGGTAACCTCCATGCCATTAATAAAGTTTATGTTGTCAATGTATTCAGAAGAAGCGTCGCCATATTCAGGCAAAGGGTTTCCAATGTTGGACAATTGAGAGTAAAAACCAGAAGCGTCTTGGCCAGAAAGATTGATATCTACTTTGTGCTCATCTTCAGAATGGAATTCATCGGCTGGTTTTTTATTACCCAGTTGAATCCCTAACGGATCGTCATAGTCGTTGTGATCAAAGCCAGAATGTAAGTAGCGAGCCATCCAACCGTTTGGTTTGTTGTTGTTTTGATCTGTTCCGTCTCCTCCCTTTGACATTAATGCTCGTCCACTAAAGTGTGACTTATTGAGTTGGGGATATCCCACACCATGTACGATATTTAATTTTCCATCGTCCCAAAGTTGCTTAAACGGCAGAAGATTGGGATGGAGAAGACTTTCGCTTTCCACACTCAACGAAGTATCCAATTCAATACCTGCATTTGAACCGCTATCCTTAATTCGAATATCTGGACGAATACTTGCATACTTATCGTATTGGTTTTTTGGAATAATCGTGTTGAGGCCATCATTACCTCCACTGAGTTGTATCATCACAATACTTCGATCACGAATGATATCTTCAGAAACATTGTTTAAAAGTTGTGTTCTTGTAAATGCGCTAACGAGCTGTCCGTTGAGCATAAATCCAGCAAGTGAACCGGTTGTTGATAGTTGAATAAACTTTCTTCTTTTCATTTTCCTGGATTTATGTTGTTTGGTATTCTTGTGACCACAATAATGCTTCAAGTAAAGACTTAAGAATTGTTTTGACGGTATTAACTTTATTCCCTCCTAAATATTCGCTCCAAAGTGTTTTCCAATAATAGTAAGCATCAGGACCTTCTTGTAATAAGCTACCACCATCAAACAGGAAAGTATCAATGAAATACTGTTTTCGTTCAGCACTAGCCGTTTCGGGGAAAATTATATCAGTGAGTTCCGTCAACATCAACTCCGGATCGCTGGGGTCTGAAACGGTGTTTTTAACAAATTCAATAACATCAAACTCAAAAATCCCTTTGTACAATACTTTGGAACAAATGTTATAGCGAGTGATTATTGTGGCTGCGTTGAACCAGTTGCGATCATAATTTGGCCCAGAGTAGTGCGCAGGAAAACCCGCAGGAGGCGTGGTTGCTGCGCCAAATGGAGGCTGAGCACTGAGTAGCAAAAAATTATTGATAACGTATAATTGATAAAACTTTTTATAATGATTTTCTCCTTCCGCTATGGGGTCAGGAACAGGGAAATTTGTGATGGTCATAGAATGAAGAGCCAATTCAATTGGGGATTTGATTAATCCACCTATGATTTCATCTGTTGAGTTACTATCGTCAGCATCAAAAAAATGTTTGCTTTTTAATAGTTGTGTGATGACTGCTTCTAGATTATAACTTTCTCGAAATGTTGTTGCTAGTGGCACAATAATGTCATTTTCTATTTCGGTTGTAATTGTTCGTGATACAAAAAATCGATACAGCTTTCTACAAACGTATTTAGCGGTTTCTGGTTGTGCCAGAATAACATCTATGAGCCCTCTAAGCTCAATTTCCATTTGTTCCTCTTTTTCCGTACTTGTTTTTCCAGAAGTATTCCATTCTGGGATAGTATAGTTTCCAAAGTAGGAACTCAACTGCTTGGCTGTAAAATCGTGATCTTCAGGAACAGCATAACCTGTTGGTAAGTTTCCATTTTCTGTGCCGTTTGTTGGCATTCCATCACGATTGTTTTTTTCGAATCTCCATCCTGTCAAAATTCGCGCTAGTGCTGGAATATCAACTACCTCACTGTAGTTCAAGGAACCGCCCTCGTAAGCAACGTTACCATATTCATCTATATAAATTGGCTTACCAACTCCAATGGTGTACAACTCTAAAAGCTCACGTGCATAATTTTCGTTTGGATTTTGAACTGTATTTTCATCGTTGTTCAAAAAACCCAACATTCTGGGGTTTATTGAGACTTGAAAAACAAGCTCTTTCCAGTCTGAAAGACAAAAATGATCAAGGAGACTTAGATAGTCATAATAGTAGGAACTATCTCCGTTGTCTTTTTGTGGCGCGGTCAAGTTCGTAAACAAAAAGTATGTCATTTTCGAACGCAAAGAGGTATCTCGTCTTGCTTCGTCCAACCACCAAGCTGTTAAAAAGTCGTTTTTTCGCTGACTTCCAGAGTCATTATCCTCATTTACATTACCGTAAATCGGATCATTATTGATCCACGGTGAAGGAGAAGTAAGGCCTCCATTTATATAATGTATCGGTTGCGACAAATGTTTTGCTGGAATGGCAAGCAACTCCGTTAATGCCTCATCAACTGTGTATGTTTCATACTGAGCAATACGGGCTTTATTGATGTTAAACGTTGCTCTACGCAACAAATGCTTTGCCAGTCGCTGACCTAACAGGCCTTCAAAAGGATGTAGTGATGCCATATTTTTTTATAAAAAATTAATCATTTTTAAAAAATTAAAATTAATAATTTCATCTTAAGTATAATAATTAATTAGTTTTAAATATTTAAAAACCCAATTTGCAAAATATCATTTCGTAAAAAAACAATAACTTTAAATTCATTTTTAACAATAAAATTATGACAACTCTCATTGAAAAGGTGTTTTCAGAAAAAGCAAAAAAAACTAGTGAGCGTGTCATCATCAACATCGCTATCATCAGCTTTATTGTTCATTTAGTTCTGATTTTTCTTAACAAAATTGAGGTTTTTGGAGATCAATATTTAGACGCAGGTTTTTTTTCGAGTCCTATCGCCGCCATTTATACACCGTTTTCATTTATTCTGTTGTACGAAGTATATCTACTCATCTATTATTTACCAAAATCAATGACAATCTACATCGGCAAACAGTACGAGATTATTATGCTTATAGTGATTCGAAGGCTCTATAAAGACCTGTCTCAACTTGAGTTGAGCAATAATTGGTTTAGCATTCAAGAAGACTTGCAATTTACCTATGATCTGGTGGGTACCATTCTGCTCTTTATTCTCATTCATCTGTTTTATAAAATGAATAGGCATCGTGTTCGAAAACTTTTAAAACTCAAAGAAACTAGACCCGAAATTATTCGTTTTATCAAAGCAAAAAAAATCATTGCACTTATCCTCGTCCCTGTTTTTCTTATTATGGCAGTCTATTCGTTCGGAACTTGGGCTTATATAACCCTGATCAACCCAAATGATATTACTGATTTAGCAAACATCAACAACTTGTTTTTTGACGAGTTTTTTACCGTTCTGATTTTAGTTGATGTACTCTTATTATTATTTTCTTTTACCCACACAGATAAATTCAATAAAGTGATTCGGAATTCTGGGTTTGTGATTTCAACTGTTCTTGTCAAACTATCTTTTGGGACTGAAGGATTACTTAATTCTGTATTAATTATTACGGCTGTGGGCTTTGGGGTTCTTATTCTATGGATTCACATGATGTTTGAAAAAAATAAGATTCCAACTAATTACTAAAAAAAGCCCACACCAGAGGAGTTTCGTATAAACTCGTAAATAAACAGGTTTGAGGCTACCAAATTGTTCAAGGATCCATTCTTGATGGCTTGCTTTTGCAATTTAAACTCACCTCTTTTAATAGAATTAGTGTTGAGTTTATCAAAAATAAAACCGGCGCAGGCAGTATATTTTCTATGTAAAAGAACTTGTCTAACTTACATCATTTCTGATAATAGATTGTCAATAGTACGTAATTTTTTTTCTATTTCTTCAGAAGTCTCTGTAGTTTTTGATTCTTTTTGGCGTAACTGTAAGGCAAGCTGAAGTGCACACATTGCCAAAACATCTTGCTTGTCCTGTACAGCATAGTTTTGCTCATAATGCTTCATCATCTGCTCTATTTGTTTAGCGGAATTTCGCAAAAAAGCTTCTTGACCTTCAGTTACACTTAATGGGTAAACGCGGTCAGCTATGGTAATTTTTATTTTTTGCATCTTATTGAGATAATGATAAATATTCTAAACAAACGTCAATTTCGCCGATAAGCTTGTCGATCTGCGTTCTTGCTTTCGTGCCAGCTTGATGACCTTCCGTTATA
>Ga0102816_1000077_pt1 | contig 45539 bp, 44 predicted proteins | sample ColrivemetaGS545_FD_84509 | JGI IMG/M metagenome (GOLD analysis project Ga0102816, IMG submission 84509) | Estuarine microbial communities from the Columbia River estuary - Flood tide non-ETM metaG S.545 | ecosystem: Environmental > Aquatic > Marine > Intertidal zone > Estuary | place: USA...
ATCACTCAGCAAATCGCTCAGGGCCAACATGCCGACCAAAACGGGAATAAAAAACAGCGCCATATGGCGCAGCAAAAACTCTGCGACCAACCGCAATCCATCTGGCACGCGGCCATAAAGTCCCAGCCCCGCCACCAGAATAACGACGGCCAAAACCGGCGCCGGAATGGCAAGTTGCAAGGTGTCTTTCACCGCCTCGCCGGCCAGAAGACTGAGGCAAAGCCACGCGAGCCCGAAAATAATTTGCATGTTAAGCCTGCTTGAAATGCTTCGACAATTTCAGACCTTGCGCCTGATAATTGGAGTTAAGCCCTGCCCCATAAAGGGTTTTAGGCAAATCGGTCAGGCGTTCGTAAACCAGCCGACCGATAATTTGCCCGTGCTCGAGAATGAACGGCACTTCGCGCGAGCGCACTTCTAAGACCGCGCGCGAGCCTTTGCCATGCGCTTCTGGCGCCCCAAAACCGGGGTCAAAAAAGCCGGCATAATGCACCCGAAACTCGCCGACCAACGGATTGAACGGCATCATTTCTGCGGCGTGACTGGACGGAATAGTAACCGCCTCGCGCGAGGCCAGAATATAAAACTCATCGGGGTCGAGAATAATCTGCCCCAAATCATCGCGATACATAGGCTCCCAATATTGGGCAATCGGCAAAGCCGCTATCTTATCGACATCGATTAGCCCCGCATGGCGCTTGGCACGATAGCCCACCAGACCGGTTTGCTTGTCGCCTTGCAAATCAATCGACAGACCCAAGCCACCATCAATATTGGCGGGCCCATCCACCAGGCCGATATCTTGGTGCAAGCGTTTCAACTCCGCATCCGAATGGGAAGCCGCGCCGCGGCGAAAGCGCAATTGCGATAATTTAGAGCCTGTGCGCACCAAAATCGGGAACGTGCGCGGGCTGACTTCCAAATATAAATGGCCTTTATAGCCCGCGGGCACTTTATCGAATTCAGTGCCGAAATCGGTAATCAGGCGGGTGAACACATCGATGCGCCCCGTCGAGCTTTTCGGATTGGCAAAGCCTGTGGTGCGCTCTGGCAAATTCACGGCTTCCATTAGCGGCACCAAATACACGCAATCGGTTTCCAGAACCGCGCCATTTTTAAGGTCAACTTTATGATAGGCCAATTGCTTCAGCTTCTCGGCCACCGTGCCTTTTTCGCCGGGCAAGAAGCTGGCGCGCACGCGGTAGGCTTCTTCGCCGAGGCGCAAATCTAGGCTAGCGGGTTGAATTTGCTCGTCCAAAACGCCGCCCGAGGCCCAGATTTGTTTCTCGCGCACCATATTGGTTATGCCATGGGCGGGCAGAACACCGACCGCATGGGTTTGTCCCTTGGTCATGAGCGGGATTTTGGCTTCTTCCTCAGCGGGGAAAAGCGGTTCGGTTTGCGGCTCTTCACTCATGGACATCTCATGGGTTTATGCAGGTGGGGAGACGATTCTCTGGTTTCTATCTTACGCGCAAAATATCATAATGTCTTGACGCGACAGCTAATTTTCGACATGTTTCCCCGACTTGTGGAGATTTGAGCCGGCTGGCTTGCGGCCACGTTAAATAAACAGCTAAATCACGCCGGGGCACCGGCCTTTGGGTCGGTTTTTTTATGCTCGCGAGAGCATGAGGAGCAAAAAGATGGTTAAGAAAAATTGGTCCGCTCAAACAGAGCTTATCCATGGTGGCAATTCGCGTTCGCAATTTGGCGAGACGTCAGAGGCTTTATATCTCACCTCCGGCTTTGTCTATGACAGCGCCGAACAAGCGGCCGCCCGCTTTCGCGAAGAAGAAGATGGCTATATTTATGCCCGCTTCGGCAATCCGACCGTGCGCGCTTTCGAAGAACGCATGATGGCCCTGGAAGGCGAAGGCGCACAAGATGCGCGCGCCACCGCCACAGGAATGGCAGCCGTGACCGCTTGCCTGATGAGCCAATTGCAAGCCGGCGATCACATTGTGGCCGCGCGCGCGCTATTTGGCTCGTGCCGCTATGTGGTGGAAACCCTCATGCCTAAGTTTGGCGTTGCCTGCACTCTGGTCGATGGCAAAGATTTATCGGCTTGGGAAAACGCCGTGCGCCCCGAAACAAAAGTGTTCTTTATAGAGACGCCGAGCAATCCCTTGCTGGAGATTATCGACATGCAGGGCGTGGCCGATATTGCTCATGCGGCGGGCGCGCGTTTGGTGGTCGACAATGTGTTTGCCACGCCCGTGCTGCAAAAACCGTTTCAATTTGGCGCCGATATGGTGGTTTATTCGGCCACCAAACATATCGACGGGCAGGGGCGTTGTTTGGGCGGCGTGATATTGGGAAGTACGTCTTATGTGAAAGACGAATTGGCTAATTTCATTCGCCAGACGGGGCCTTCGCTGGCGCCCTTTAACGCATGGGTATTGCTAAAATCGCTCGAGACTTTGTCTTTGCGCGTCGATGCCCATTGCAATAATGCCGAGCGCGTGGCGCAATTTTTGGTCGAACAAGAGGCCATTTCGCAGGTGTTTTATCCGGGCCATGAAAGCCATCCGCAATATGAGCTGGCGCAGAAACAAATGACCCGTGGTTCAAACCTCATCGCTTTTGAGGTAAACGGCGGGCAAGAGAAAGCCTTTGCTTTGGCCAATGCTTTGGATATCGCTTTGATATCCAATAATTTGGGCGATGCCAAAACCTTGATTACCCATCCCGCCACCACCACCCATGCCAAATTACCGGATGATGCGAAAGCGGAATTGGGCATTACACAGGGTGTTTTGCGGGTGTCCATTGGGCTGGAAGACGGGCAAGATTTGGTCGATGATTTTGCGCAAGCTTTGGCACAAACCCGATAATGCGCTAGACTTGAGCGTAGCTGGAGAGCAACCCATGGTGAAGGCGGTCACGCGTAATATTTCGGTTTCGGTGGAAACCAGTTTTCTGGAAAACGATAGCGATCCGGAACAGCAATATTTTGTCTGGGCCTATCGCATCACCATCGAGAACACCGGCAAGGAAACCGTGCAATTGTTAAACCGCTATTGGCAAATCACCGATGCCCAGGGGCGCGGCCAAGAAGTGCGCGGCGCCGGCGTCGTCGGCGAGCAGCCGGTTTTGGCGCCTGGCGAGAGCTATACGTATTCCTCTGGCACGCCGCTGAATACCGCCAGTGGCTTTATGCGGGGCAGTTATCATATGAAAAATAAAGCCGGCGAAGATTTCGATATCGAGGTTCCAGCCTTCTCGCTCGATAGCCCCCATGATGCCCCGCAGTTGCATTAACGCTGATGCGCGATAATCGAACCATATTCTTTATTCTCGGCCTGCTGCTCTCGGCAGTGGCTTTGGGCATGTTATTGCCGGCCTTAGCCGATGCCTTTAGCGGCCACCAAGATTGGCAAGTTTTTGTCGCCAGCGCTTTGGTGACAGGGTTTATTTCCGGCGCGCTCATTCTTACCAATCGGGGTACGCTGCCGCCGCTTTCGGTCAAACAAGCGTTTTTACTGACCAGCTTATCTTGGTTGGGGCTGACCGGATTTTCGGCCCTGCCCTTTGCCTTTGGCGATTTAGACCTCAGCTATACAGATGCTTTTTTTGAAGCCATGTCTGGTCTCACCACCACGGGCGCGACCATTATTACGAATTTGGAGGAAGCCCCCCCAGGAATTTTATTATGGCGCGCGCTGCTGCAATGGTTTGGTGGCATTGGTATTATTGTGATGGCCATTTCGGTTCTGCCGATGCTCAACGTTGGCGGCATGCAATTGTTCCGCTTGGAAAGTTCGGATACATCCGAGAAAATTCTGCCGCGCACCGCCCAAATAGCTGGCTCGATTACGCGGCTGTATTTTGCCATCACCCTGTTTTGCGTCACCGCCTACATCATGGCGGGCATGAGTATTTTCGACGCCATCGCCCATGCGATGACGACCATTGCAACAGGCGGATTCTCGACGCGCAATGAAAGTTTCGCGGCGTTTTCCTCCAGCGTCTCTATGGTGGCGGTGGTGTTTATGTTGGCGTCCTCTCTGCCGTTTGTCGCCTATTTGCAATTGGTCAATCGCAAGTTCGATAAATTTGTGCAGGACGCGCAAATCCGTACGTTCCTGCTTCTCGCGCTGGGCGCGACTTTGGCCATGTGGGCCTATCAGCTGAGCCAAGGCGTGCAAAGCGATGGCTCTGCCATCCTGTCGGCCGCTTTTAACACCATCTCTATTTTAACGGGCACAGGCTATGTCAGCACCGATTACGGCGAATGGGGACCGTTTGCCATCGCGCTGTTTTTCGTCCTGACTTTCATCGGCGGGTGCGCGGGCTCGACCTCTTGCGGCTTAAAAATCTTTCGCCTGCAAGTCATCTTCAAAGCGGGCTGGCGCTATATTCGCCAGCTAACCCTGCCCAATGGGGTTTTTGTCATTCGCTATAATGGTCGCTTGCTCGATGATGAGGTGGCCAATTCTGTGGTCGCCTTTGTTCTTATTTTCATTCTATCGTTTTCGGCCATTGCCATTTCCCTCAGCCTTATGGGGCTCGACCCGCTGACCGCCCTATCGGCCTCGGCGGCCGCCATTGCCAATGTGGGCCCAGGTTTGGGCCCTGAAATTGGCCCGACCGGCACTTATGCTGGCCTGCCAGATAGCGCCAAATGGGTGCTGAGTTTTGGTATGTTGCTGGGACGTCTGGAGTTTCTGACCGTGCTGGTCATGTTTGCGCCGAGCTTCTGGCGCCGCTAAACCCTATTCGCCCGCCTGATGAGGGATCCCCTGCCGCTTGGCGCGGCGGCGATCGATAAAGGCTCTGAAATCTTCCTGCATCCCCAAAACGCTTGGCACTAAAAACAGCACGATGAGCGAGGCAAAGGCCAGGCCCCACGCAATGGTTATCACCATCGGCAATAAGAACTGCGCCTGCACGCTGGTTTCAAACAACAGCGGGGCCAAGCCTAAAACCGTGGTCAGAGAGGTTAGGGTCACGGCACGGAAACGATCGCAAATGCCATTGATGACGGCATCGCGAAGCGCTTCGCCAGCGTCCCGGCGCTCCTCAATGCGGCTGATGAGAATGATGGAGTTATTGACCAAAATGCCCGATAGCCCCAAAAGCCCGACCATGGAGAGGAAGGTTAAATCGAAGCCTTGCACATAATGGCCCAGCACCATGCCCACCAAGCCAAAGGGGATGACGGTCATAATGATGATGGGGCGCGAATAGCTGGCAAAGACAAAAGCCAAAACGACATAAATCATCGACAAGCCAATCAGCGCTCCGGCACGCAAGGACCCTAAGGTTTCCGCCTGCTCTTCACTGCGACCCCCAAAACTAAATTCAATATTATGTTTTCTGGCAATGCGCGGTAAGGCATTTTCGGCCATGTCCTTTAGCACATCATTCGGGTTGCCTGCGCTATCGGCATAATCGGCCACCACTTTAACGGTCACTTTGCCATCGGTGCGCCGAATGGATGCAAAGCCGGGTTTCTCGACAATATCCACAACCGCATCGAGCGGGATATAGCGCACGGGATTTGTGCCTGGCACGGGTAAATCAATATCGCCGAGCTGTTTCGGGCTCGTGCCGTCTCTGGGTTGGAGCACGCGAATGGTGACTTCCTCATCGCCGCGCGCAAAGCGTTTGGCGATAACCCCTTGCAAGGTACTGCGCGTTAAACTGCCGACCATTTGGTTGGTAAAGCCAAGCGCTTGGCCGCGCGCGTTCACCTCTAACAGCAGCTCTTGCTTATTATAAAATAAATCATCGCGCGCCCGGCTGATGCCCGCATATTGCTCGAGCTCTTGGCGCACTTCCATGGCGGCGCGTTTTAACGTATCGGGATCACTATTTTGCAATCGAATATCAATGTCACGCCCGGGCGGGCCGCCACGGCGTTCCCTTACGAAAACATAGCGCAAGCCGGCCATATCGGGGATGCGCTTTTCCCATTCTTTCACGATGTCTCGGGTCCGCACGTCGCGCGCTTCACTGGCAGTTAGCTCGGCATAGACCAGCGCGCGTTCATCGCCAAAGGCCGTGCGGGTGCGCCCGATTTGGGTAAACACCACGCTGATAAGATTATCGCCATCGGGTTCCTTGAGCGCTTGTTCGGCTTCGTAAAGGGCCTGCTCGATACGCCTCGTGCCCGCTTCCGTGGCCGCGCGTTTGGTGCCCGGTTGAAAGAACACATAGGCGTTGACCACTTCGCCTTCAGGCGAGGGGAAAAACCGAAACGGCACGCGCCCGCCGGCCAAAAGCCCGATGCAAATAATCAAAACCGTCAACCCAACCGAGGCCGTGGTGTAGCGTCGGTCATAGGCGGCGGCGACGAAGCGGCGGAACCGACCATCGCGGAAATTATCAAAGCCATCTAAAAACCGTTTGCGCAACCCGCTAGGCTGGCGCGGCGGTTTAACCAACGCGTGGCTCAAGTGGCCTGGCAAAACGAGGAAACATTCCACCAAAGAGGCAATCAATACGCTCAAGACCACCAAAGGAATGGCGCGCACGAATTGGCCCAACACGCCCTCGATGAGCAGCACGGGAATAAAGGCAGCTAGGGTGGTTAAGGCAGCCGCGGTAATCGGCAAGGCCATACGAATGGCACCGCCTTCCGCGGCTTCTTGGGCACTCGCCCCTTGCTCAATCAGGGTTGAAGAATGCTCGCCAACCACAATCGCATCATCGACAATAATGCCAATGGTCATAATCAGCGCAAATAAGGACAGCATATTGATGGTCATGTCGAGATAGAACATCACGCCAAATGTCGCCATCAGCGAGGCCGGAATACCCGCCGCAACCCAAAAGGCAATGCGCCCGTTGAGGAATAAAAACAAAATGCACAACACCAGCACCATGCCCGTGACGCCATTGAACAGCAGCACGTTAATGCGCTGGATAATTTTATCGGCGTTCACATCAAATACTTTAATTTCCAAAGTCGGCGGCAAGGCGCTCTCGACCTCTGCAATATAGTCGCGCACGGTTTTGGTGATTTTAAGCGCATCGGCGTTTTTGCTGCGTTGCACGGTCAGACGAATGGCGCGGTCTTTTCCCGACCAGCCTTCGGCTCCATCGGCATCGAAAGTATCGGAGACGCGGGCGACATCTTGCACTTTTACTTGTCCGCCCTCGGGGGTGCTGCGCACGGCAATTTGGCCTACATCCGAGGCACTTAACGCCAAGCCGACGGCGCGCACTTGGCGCTCGACACTGCCGCGCAAAACGCCGCCCGGCACATCGAGTGACGAATTGGCAACCCGCGTGCCAATATCTGACGGCGTTAAATCATAGCGACGTAATTGCTCGCCTCGAGCCTCCACCCAAATTTCTTCGGCGCGGTACCCCTCCATGGTGATTTTATCAATGCCTTTGTCCAGCAAACCATCGCGCAATTGTTTGGCGTAGGCGCGCAAAGCCCGCTCTTCAAATGGCCCCGTAACCAAAACGGAAACCACGGATTCGAAAAACGTCTCTTGCGAAATCAACGGTTTTTCCGCGTCCTTTGGCAAAGTGACAATCGCATTGACCGCGGCCTCTACATCCGCGACGGCGCGCTGAATATCGGTATCTGGCCGAAACTCGATGGACATCACGGCGACGCTTTGGCGAGACTGGGCCGAAAATTCTTTTACCCCGTCGATAAACCGCACTTCGGGTTGAATGGTCGCGACAATATTTTTATCAATATCTTGCGCCGAAGCGCCCGGCCACGGCACGGTGATGTTCACGGTTTTAATTTCGGTGGTTGGGAAAAACTGTACGTTGAGATTACTCAGGCCGAAAAAGCCCAGCATAATCATCGCAAAAAACAAAAGATTCGCCGCGTTGCGATGGCGTGAGAACAGCTCAATGGAGGGGCGCAACATTAGCCCTGCTCCAAAACTTGAACCGCCACACCAGGCGCGGCTTCATTAAAGCGCGTCAGCAAAATTTCGTCGCCTGGCGTCAAGCCCTGGCGCACCAAAACGCGGGCGCCATCATCGATGAAATCGGTCAATTGATGCGCCACGAGACGCCCCTCTTTAACCAGATAAATTTGGTTGTCACCATAAATGGCATCTTTGGGTATCGCCATAACATCGGGCACAGGCTGCGCCACAAGATCTACGGTCACAAAAGCGCCCCCGCGCAAAATCGTCGAGATTTTGCCCCGAACGCCCGCGTAAATTTCAACGCCTCGGGTCGATTGAGAAATTTGCGCGCCAACGCGTTCAATCTCAGCCTGTAAGGTAATTTGTTCCGCGCCCACATCCCAGACCACATCAATCGGGCGTCCGATGACTGAGCTATTGCGCAGCAAAAACCGGCCATATTCGTCATCGGTCATGGTAAAGACAACTTCGAAATTATCCGCATCATGCAGCGTGCCAATGGGATCATTCGGGTTCAAAACGCGGCCTTGGCGAGCTGCCACATGGCTCACATGGCCATCAAAGGGGGCAATGACTTCGGTATTTTTTAGATCGCGAGCGGCGCGTTGCACCTGCACCGCCAAACGCTCCACGACCGAGGCTTGCTGGTCGCGGCGCGATTTTTGAATCGTGTGCTGGGTGCGCCGGTCATCCAAAACTTTTTTGGATACAGTGTCTTTGGCAGCCAGTTTTTTGGCTCGTTGATACTCTTGATACGCCAAACCAACCGAAGCTTTGCGCTCTGCCAGTAGGGCCTTGGCCCCTTTTAATTGCGCATCGGCTTCTGCCAAACGGGTTTCATAAGTAAACGGATCAATGCGCAACAGCCAATCGCCCTTGGCGACGCGCGCGCCATCTTGAAAGCCCTCGCCCGTGGCAACCACTTCGCCCGATACCATAGCGCGCAACTTAACTTGTTTTTTCGCCCGCAACTCACCAAAAGCGGTAATCCGCGGCTCGACCATTTTATAGGCGACTTGCCGAGCGGTGACCGACCAAACGACTTCCTTGCTTTCTACCGGTTTGGTTTCTGGTTTGCTGGAAACCAAGAGAGAAAAGCCAAAAAACCCCATGGCTAAAACCAGCAGCGGGATTGGCAAAGGTAATTTGCGTTTGGTGCCTGTCGGCGAGGCGCGCGTCGATTTAGCGAATAAACTCATTATATCTACCCAGTCCGTTCTTATCTCTTGATATAACGCGCAAAGCTAGCTTAACCAGTCAGTCACACCTCAAAGTTTAAGGGGCAGCGACAAAAGCCTCCTGCGGGCTAAAGACATATTGCTCGTTACAAAAGTCACAATTGATCTCAATGGTCTCTTGCGATTGCATTTCATTCTGGTCGGTGTCCGGCAGGCCCTGCAACATATTTTGCACCCGCTCGCGCGAACACGGGCAGGCAAAGCGCAAAGGCCGTGTATCAAAAACCCGAACGCCTTCTTCGTGGAACAGGCGAAACGCCAAAGTTTGCGGGTCGATTTCACCGTCCAGCAATTCGCTGTCTTGGGTGGTTTCCAACAAAATTTTCAGCCGGTTCCATTCCTCATCGATATAATCTGGGTCGCCCTCGGGCGGCAACTCGATGCCCCCCGTTGTCGCTGTCTGCTGCACCACAATGCCGCCGGCGCGCCATTCTACTTTGCCGCCCGCCAACAACAGCGGAGCGGCCGCAAGTTTCAACGTGGTGGCAATTTGCTCAGAGCGCTGGAAATACTCCAGGGCTGCCTCGGCCAAAGTCTCGCCTTCGAGCGGTACAATGCCCTGATAGCGCTCCATATCCGCGCCTTGATCGACGGTAAAAGCCATGTGGCTGCCATCGCCCAACAAAGCGATGGGAGGTATCTCGTCTTTTAAGGCTTGGTGAACGGCCGCTTCGTCGAATTGGGCAAAGCCGCGCATCTCGCCGACGCCATCGCCGTCCGGCGCATAATCCACCATCAAAGTTGAGACCGCGCCTTTGCCGTGCAATTGCAAAATAAAGCGTCCGTCAAATTTCAACATCGTGCCGAGCATGGCCACCAGCACCAAGGCTTCGCCGAGCAGCCGATTGACCGCCTCTGGGTAGTCGTGACGCGTGATAACTTGGGTCGCTAAATCGTTTAATTGGACGACGCGGCCATTGATATTATGCCCATCGAGGCGAAATGGCAGCACATGATCCACGGTGTCCGAATGCGTTGAGAGCTTAGTCATTTAGGTTTTCCATGCAATACAATAAGACAGCTTTTTGGGCGTGAGCGCGGTTTTCCGCCTCATCAAACACCACAGAACGCGGGCCATCCATCACCTCGGCCGTAACTTCGCTATCGCGATAGGCCGGCAGGCAATGCATGAAAATCGGGTCGTCGCCGATATCCATCAGGCTTTGCGTTACCTGATAGGGGGCAAAGGAGGCGGCGCGTTTTTCTGCGGTTGCTGGATCATCGCTCATCGACACCCAGCAATCGGTAATCAGCGCGCTGGCGCCTTGGGCGGCTTGCTCGGCGGTGTCGCAAAGCGTGATTTTAGCGCCCTTGGCGCGCGCCGCATCTATTTCGGCTTGCGGCACGGCAAAATTATCGGGCACTGCCAAAGCCAATTCGAAATCGACCAAAGCGGCCGCGTGGACAAAAGACACAGCCACATTATTGCCATCGCCAAGCCAGGCCAAACGCTGGCCGTTCAAGCGGCCTTTGTGTTCTTCAAAGGTCATTAAATCAGCCACGATTTGGCACGGATGACTATGCGCGGTCAGGCCATTGATGACTGGAATTTGCGCATGCGCGGCCAATTCGGTGAGCGTTTCATGGGGGCCGGTGCGCAGCATCGCAACATCGGCAAAACGCGAGATGACTTGCGCGGTATCCGAAATACTCTCGCCGCGCCCCAATTGCATATCCGACTGATTGAGCACCATGGTTTGGCCGCCAAGCTGGCGCATGCCCAAGTCGAACGACAGGCGTGTGCGCGTCGAAGGTTTTTCAAATATCATCGCCAAAACATGACCCGCCAAAGGCGCATCCGCATCAACCGCCCCCTTGGGGAGGCCTGCGCGCGCGGCTTTGCGGGCTGCGCCCGCGTCCAGCATTTGGCGCAACGCGTCGCCTTGTAAGTTGGCTAGGTCGAGAAAATGGCTCATGGCGCTTCTCCTAATTGGGGGTCCCGCAAAGTTTGACACGCGGTTTCAATGGCCGCTATGGCTGTGTCCAAGTCGGTTTTTTCAATGTTCAAAGGTGGCAAGAGACGCAAGGTATTTTCGCCCGCCCCGACGCTGAGTAAATTTGCCCCGCGCAGAGCCGTTACAATTTCCATATTCGGCAAAACACATTCCAAGCCCACCATCAGGCCAGAGCCGCGAAGACCGGAAAAAACATCGCTATTTTCATCGATAATGCGCGCCAAATGCTGCCGGAAATAAACCGCCATATCTTGCACATTCGCGAGAAAACCATCTTCCAAAACCGTCTCTAAAACGGCACTGCCCACACGGCAAGCCAAAGGGTTGCCGCCATAGGTCGAGCCATGCGTGCCAGGTTGCATGACCCTGCCAACCTCGCGCGTGGTCAATATAGCCCCAAGCGGAAACCCGCCGCCAATGCCCTTGGCAATGGCCATGACATCGGGCGTAATCTCGGCCCATTCATGGGCAAATAGTTTTCCCGTACGGCCAATGCCGCATTGCACTTCGTCGAGCCCCAAGAGGATATCGTGCTTGTCGCAAAGGACGCGAAGCGCGCGCAAGAATTCTGTGCCAACATTGCGAACACCGCCTTCGCCTTGCACCGGCTCGATTAAAATACCTGCCGTCGTGTCATCAATCAGCGCTTCCAGCGCCGCAATGTCAAAACTTGGGCATTGCACAAAACCTGTCGGCGCTGGGCCAAAGCCCTCGAGATAGGCTTGGTTTCCAGCCGCTGCCAGAGCCCCCAAAGTGCGGCCATGAAAAGCGCCGGCGAAACTAATCAGGGTCACTTTTTCACCATGGCCATTGGCAGCATGATATTTGCGCATGGTCTTAATCATACCCTCGGCCGCCTCGGCGCCCGAGTTTCCGAAAAACACCAAATCAGCAAAACTATTCTCACATAAGCGGTCGGCCAAAGCCTCTTGCTCGGGAATTTCGTATAAATTAGAGACGTGCCAGAGCTTTTGCGCTTGGTCGGTAATGGCCTCTACCAATTTTGGATGGCTATGGCCCAGAGTATTGACCGCGATACCAGAGCCGAAATCGAGATATTTTTCGCCATCCGTCGTCGTCAGCCACGCGCCATCGCCGCGCGCAAAGCGCAAGCTCGACCGATTATAGCTCGGCATAACATGGCTCGTTAGAGGACTATCTGGCCCACTCATGGTCGTCTCCTGTGGTCGTCTTATGGGGACGTCTCCTGTGCCCCCGTCTCGCTTGGGGGCGCGAGGGTGGTCCGCAGCCCACTCAAATTAAATACAAAAAGCCGCCCTTACATTTCAGCGGAGGCGGCTTGCTGAGGATGAGTTTTACACCAAAAGTGGGATTTGGGGCAAGGCTTGCTTGTCGGTTTTGACTTTTTCGAATTAGCTTTTAATTCGCCAGCCTTTGGCCAAAACATATTGGCACGCGAGCGAAGTTAGCAGCGTAAGCCCAATGAGCAGGCCAGCGCCGAACCATAGCGAGCCTTCGGCATTGCCGGTCATCGCATAGCGGAAGCCATCAATCATATAGAAGAACGGATTATATTGCGTAATCGCATAGGCAAATCCGGGCAATTGGCTGACCGAATAAAACGTGCCCGACAGAAACGACAGCGGCGTGATGACAAAATTACTGATGGTTGCCAAATGGTCGAATTTTTCGGCCCAAATGCCACCCAGCAGACCAATTTGCGCCAGTAAGGCGGAAGCGATGCCTGCATAAAACAGAGCCGCAAAAATATTGTGAATCGACAGATCAATGAAGATCGACATGCCGATGAAAGTTCCGCCCCCGACAAATATGCCGCGCGTTATGCCGCCCATTGTAATGCCAATGTTCAGTTCCAGCGGCGATAGGGGGGGCATTAAAAAGTCGACGACATTGCCCTGCACTTTTGCCACCAACAAAGAGGAGGACGCATTGGCGAAAGCATTTTGCACCACCGCCATCATAATCAGGCCAGGGGCGAGGAAATTAACAAACGGCACACCGTTAATGTCGGGGCGTAGGCCGCCGAGGGCCAAAGAGAAAATCGCAAGAAACAAAAGCGTCGTAATCATCGGCGCCATCAACGTTTGCATCCAGACTTTCAAGAACCTCTGCACTTCTTTTCGATACAGCGTCCACAGACCCAGATAGTTAAACCGACCAAAATGGCGAACCCCAAGTTCAGCATAGGCGGTGGACGGGCTTGATTTAATTTCTGTTTTTACATTCATGCGGCCGAGGATAGGCAAATTTGGCATTAGTTCAAGCGGATTTTAAAACCCCTGGGTGTCGCGATATTTGGGGCTCGGCGAATCGAATCATGTGGATAAGCGGGAGAATCTGATTTCCCAGACCCCCTAGGTTTAGTAGAAAGGAATCACTGAGCCACTAGATATATGGGCTTCAAACCGTTTAACAGGAGAGAAAAAAATGGCCTGGACCGAAGATCGTGTTGAAATGCTTAAACAATTATGGACTGACGGGTTAAGTGCCAGTCAGATTGCTCGTAAAATGGGCGGTGTGACGCGCAATGCCGTTATCGGAAAAGTGCACCGCTTGGGCCTTTCGGGTCGGGCGACGCCTGCGCGGGTTTCGACCGCGCGCGTCTCGGCAGGCTCCACACGAGCGCGACCCTCGACGCCCTCGCTGTCTGGCAACAATCGATTCCGCAGCAGTGATTTGGATGAGATTAAAGACCAAGTCATTCCCGAGCCAATTCTGAGCGCCGAAGAACGCGCCAGCGTTTTGCATCTAACCGAGCATACCTGCAAATGGCCAATCGGCGACCCGGGAACCACCGAGTTTCATTTTTGTGGCGCGCGCTCGAAAAGCGGTAGCCCCTATTGCACCACCCATGCGGTGCAGGCTTACCAGCCGCTCGAACGCCGGCGCAAACGCAAGGCCGCTATTTAATTTGAGCGGCGATTTCCTTGGCTAGCTGAAGCCCATGAGAGCCCCCGCAAGCTTTGCCTTGCGGGGGCTTTTTGCTCTTTTCTTTTCGAGCTCACTCAGCCAAACTGCCGACACATAAATTAGGGAGGAGACGTCATGCGTCAGTTAAAAGATAAAGTCTGTGTCATCACAGGAGCCAGCAGCGGCATTGGCGCGGCTTGTGCCAGAGCCATGTCTGCAGAAGGCGCCATCGTCATCGGTTGCGATTTACGTTTGGATATGTTGAAGGACGTTGCCAAGGAAGTGAAAAAATCCGGTGGCCGCATGGAAGCGCACGCCCTCGATGTCTCGGACCGAGATGCTGTATTTGCGCTGGCCGAAAAAATTGAAAAAAAGCACGGCGGCGCCGATGTGGTGTTGAACAATGCTGGCGTGGCGCATGGCGCTTTGGTCGAAGAGACCACGATGGATAATTTTCAGTGGGTGATGGATATTGATTTTTGGGGCGTGGTGCATGGCACGCAGGCTTTTCTGCCACATATGATCAAGCGCGGATCTGGCCATATTGCCAATGTATCGTCGATTTTTGGTCTCGTCGGCGTGCCGACGCAGAGCGCTTATAATTCGGCTAAATTTGCCGTTCTCGGCTTTAGCGAAGCGCTTCGCCATGAAGTGAAAGAACAAAATATTGGCGTCACCTGCATTCACCCAGGCGGTATTAATACCAATATCGTGCGCCATGCGCGCTTCCAGCAAGGGCCGGATATGGAGAATGAACGCGAGGAAGCCATTCAGCGTTTCCAGCAGTTCACCATCACGCAGCCCGAGGGCGCGGCCAAAGCGATTTTGAAAGGCATTAAAAAGAACAAAGCTCGTGTGCTTATCGGCCCCGATGCTGTGTTGGTGGATTGGGCGCGTCGTCTGTTTCCCACGCATTACATGCGGGCTCTGCCATTCCTAAAAAACATCGGCCAAAAAGACGATTAGCCTTAAGCAATCCGCCCTGGATTGAACGGTTGACGCCCCTGGCTTAGCTGCCTATAAACGCGAATGAGACTAATTCGCAACTATGGGGCGTCGGGTATGGTGGTTTTGAAACGTGGCTTTATCGTGGCTTGTTGGATGTGTGTTTGGCTTGCCTCCCCAGCGCAGGCGAGGGACGCGCAGGTAAATGTCTATTCTTACCGACAGCCATTTTTGGTAGAGCCTTTGTTTGAAAAATTCACAGCGCAAACCGGCATTGCGGTAAAAGTTATTTTTGCCAAAAAAGGCCTCATCGAACGCTTGAGAACCGAGGGCAAACGCTCGCCTGCCGATGTTATTCTGACCACGGATATTGGCCGCTTACACGCGGCGCGCGATGTGTCGCAAAGCGTAACGTCGCCGCTTTTGAAACGCCATATCCCCGCCATCGCAAGGGGCGCCAACGATAAATGGTTTGGCCTGACTTGGCGGGCGCGGGTTATCTATGCCTCGAAAGCGCGCGTGCGCGAGCGCGAGTTGCGGTTTGAAGATTTAACCGATGCCAAATGGCGCGGCCGCATTTGCCTGCGCTCGGGTCAACACCCCTATAATATCGCTTTATTTGCCGCCCTGCTGGACGCCATGGGCGAGGCCAAATTTAAAACTTGGCTGGCGGGGCTGAAAGCTAATTTGGCCGCCAAACCATCTGGCAATGACCGCGCGCAAGTGCGCCGCGTTTACGGTGGCGGGTGCGATTTGGCCATCGGCAATACGTATTATATGGGCCAAATGCAAACCAATGAGAAAAAGCCCGAGCAAAAAGACTGGGCGGCCAGCGTGCGGGTTATTTTTCCCAACATGCCAAAGGGCGGCGCGCATATGAATGTCTCTGGCATGGCCATGGCCAAACATGCGCCCAACCCAGAGAATGCCCTGAAATTAATGGAGTTTCTGGTTTCCAAACCAGCGCAAGAATTATACGCCCAAGTCAATTTCGAATACCCCATTCGCGCCGATGTGGCCGTGTCGCCCCGCGTGAAGAGCTGGGGCAAATTTACCCGCGATGGCACGCCGCTCGATGCAATTGGTGCATTGCGCACGCGCGCCAGCCAATTGGTCGACGAAACTGGCTTTAACGCCGGCCCCTAATATGTCAGGCTTATCTTCTAACGAGTAAGGGAGATAAGATGATGAAAATGACCGGTGGTTGCTATTGCGGCGATGTCCGCTACGAAGCCGATGGCGAGGCCTTAATGAAAGTTCAGTGCCATTGCCGCGAATGCCAACATATATCTGGCGGTGGCGCCAATCTGATTGTCGGTGTCGCTGAAGCAGGCTTCAGCTATTCAAAAGGCGAACCTGCCCAATTTAGTCGCGACGATATTGAGGGCGCGGTGACCCGCGAATTTTGCGGTCGTTGCGGCACCCCTATTTTATCTCGGGTTCCGCAAAACCCGGGCGCCGTTTTTGTAAAAGTCGGCTCCATGGATCAGCCCGAAGATTTTGGCGGCCCAGATGTAGCCATTCATACAGATGATAAATATGACTTCCATGTGATTGGGGATGGCGTGGCGCAATTTGGCAAATTGCCCCCTATGTAACTATCTCCCGGTAAGGGAACAAAAAAGCCCCGGCACTGCAAGCAGCGCCGGGGCCTTAACTCTCTCATTGTGTTTGGGGGAACTAACGAGAGAATTCTGGGTAGGCTTCGATGCCTAATTCCGATTTATCCAGACCGATCAACTCTTCTTCCTCATCGACCCGAATGCCCATGGTGACTTTGAGTAGGCTCCACAAGATGCCACTGGCAATCACGGTGAAGGCACCCACGCTCACGACACCCACGGCTTGCACGCCATAAGACGCATCGCTATTGGTGAGGGGAACAATCATCGTGCCCCAAATGCCGCACACGAGGTGAGCTGGAATGGCGCCGACCACGTCATCGATTTTCAACTTATCGAGCAATGGCACAGCCAAGACGACCAGCAAGCCACCGATACCGCCAATGAACACGGCCGAGCCGATAGACGGGGTCAGCGGTTCTGCGGTGATGGAAACCAGCCCACCGATGGCGCCATTGAGGGCCATGGTCAGATCTACTTTTCCATAGAGGGCTTGCGAGACAAGACCCGCCACCACAACACCACCAGCCGCTGCCATATTGGTGTTGATGAAGATGTTGGAAATGGCTGCCGCATCGGCACCCGAACCAAGCGCTAGCTGCGAACCGCCGTTAAAGCCGAACCAACCGAGCCACAAGATGAAGGTACCCAGCGTTGCCAAGGTCATGTTGGAACCTGGCATCGGGTTGACTTGACCGTTGGGACCATATTTGCCTGTGCGCGCGCCCAGAACAATGGCACCGACCAGAGCGGCCCAACCGCCTGTCGAGTGAACCAAGGTAGACCCTGCAAAGTCAGAGAAGCCCATGGCATCGAGAAAGCCAGTGCCCCATTCCCAGCTACCCACGATTGGGTAAATAAACCCAGTCAAGAATAGGGTGAAGATGAGGAATGGCCATAGCTTCATGCGCTCGGCAATCGTGCCAGACACAATCGAGGCGGTGGTGGCACAAAACACCATTTGGAAGAACCAATCGGAGCCTGCCGCATAGCCGCCTTCAAAGTTTGGCGTCTCGCCCATAATGGCACTATCGTCGGCCGACCAGACACTGAACAATTCGCCAATGTAGCCGCCCTCTTCGATGCCATACATAAGGTTATAGCCGACCAGCCAATACATCAGGCCAGCGATGGAGAACAGCGAGATGTTTTTAAAACAAATCGTGGCGACGTTTTTCGACCGTACCATGCCGCTTTCCAACATGGCAAAACCGGCCGCCATAAACATGACCAAAAACCCACAGACCAAAAACAGAAAACTGTTAAAGACATAGGCCGTCTCCGGGCTGACTTCAGCCGAAGCCGGACTGGCGAGAAGCGCGACACCCGCCCCGAGGGAGAGGGATTTGGCGCAAACTTGTTTCCAGTTACTCATAAACATACATCCACTCCTTACAGGGCTGCCGAGCCAGTTTCGCCCGTACGGATACGGATGGCTTCTTCGACGTTGAGGACAAAAATTTTGCCGTCACCGATTTTCTCGGTGATGGCGCTCTCGCGGATGGCGGTGCAGGCCGCGTCGACCTGCTCGTCATCGACGATGATTTCCAGCCGAACTTTTGGCAGGAAATTGACTTCATATTCAGCACCGCGATAAATTTCGGTCTGACCTTTTTGGCGTCCAAAGCCTTTGACTTCGGACGCTGTCATGGCTTCCACACCGGCTGCGGTTAACGCTTCGCGAACGGCATCCAGTTTGAAGGGTTTGACGATAGCTAAGATAAGTTTCATGGGAGGAACCTTAAAAAGTTAAAATTAGAAGCTTTGGCCCCAAGAAATGATGGCGCGTGTGTCATCGCCTTCATCGCTGGATACCGTGAACGTCATGTCGCCTTTCGACAGGGAGATAGACGTGTCTTCATCGCTTTCGGAATTTTTGTAATCTTCCATGCCGTAGTGCAGGGCCAAGGTTAGCTCTTCGTTGAGCGCCAACTCATAATCGACCGAGACATAAGTGCCTTCGTCTGCATCGACACCTGTATCTTCGGCACTGGCCAAAACATAATAAGATACCGAGGCTGAGCCGAGGGCGGCCGAGACATAGACGTCGGCAAAATCAAGCGTGCTATCGGCGGCGCCTGGGTACATGTAAGAAATATAACCAAGCTCTAAGCCGAGGCCGCTAACTTCTGTCGAGTAGCTCGCATATAGGTCGGCTTCATAATTGGCGCTATCATCATCGTCGTCACGATTGCCGCCCAGTGAGCCAACCCACGTACCTGCGGCAAAACCATTGCCAAAATCAATATCCAGGCCGCCCGAAAAGCTTACGTCACCGGAAGCTTGGGTATTGCCGCGCCAGATGCAATCTGTAGTCGCGCCGACATTGGCGCTAATTTCAGCGGCAGAAGCTGCGCCCGTGAGCATAGTGGTTGCCAAGAGGGCCGTCGCGAGGGATTTTTTTGAAATAATAGTCATTTTAAATTCTCCTTTAGCATGAGTGCTGCCCCCTTTATGCAATTTTCGTGCCAAAGTAGAAAAAGCCCAGATTTCTGGGCCAAACAAAAAAAGGAGCCACGAGGGCTCCTTTTCACTAGACTTTACTTGACTATAATTTAGGCAGATATTGTATTTTCTACAAAAAGCCTAATTTTTAATCAATTAGGCTTTGATGCCCAATTGCTTCAGCTGCGGGCCAAGGCGTCCGGTGATAAACAAAAAGTACATTTTGAAATCACCCGCCAAAGACCAAAGCGGATAGGTGAAGGTTGCGGGGCGGTTTTTCTCGATAAAAAAATGTCCGACCCAAGCAAAGAAATAGCCCACCAAAGGCATGAACCAAAGATAGCTCGCCTCGCCTGTGTAAAGGGCCGCCACAGCAATCGCGATGACCAAGCTGGTGCCAATATAGTGCAAGGCTCGGCATACGGGATGGGCGTGTTCGCGCAAATAATACGGGAAAAAGCTCGCAAAATCAGTTGGTGGGGCGGCTTCATATTTATCACTCATCGTCAGTCTCCTTATGAATTTTTCGTGCGGATCAGGGGCCAGAACAATTGTTCGCTAACAGAAGTATCTGGCAGGTTTTCGACGCCATAGCTCGGCGGCCGCTGGCGGCTAATTTTGGCTGTGCCAAACAAGACATCCCAGAAAAACAACAGGTTTCCATAGTTGCCTTTATAATGGGTAATGCCATCATCTTTATGGCGTCCGTGATGCATCGAATGGGTCGACGGGGTCGAGATAGTCCGCTCGACCACCCACATGAGCTTTGAGAGCGCTTTGATTTTATACAGCGGCGCATCCCACTGAACATCGCAATGCGCGCCCGTGATGATGGTTAATTTCGCGACAATATAAAACGCATAGACCCAACCAAAGCCGAGATAGACCATAACGGCCGCGCCCCAGATGGACGGCATGATGAGATAATAAAGAATGGAATTTCGGTAGACGAGACGCACACTCATATAGCCCGAGTTATGGTGCGGACGGTGCAGCTTGTATAAAAACGGAACGCTATGCGACAGACGGTGCCACCAATATTGCAACATGTCTTCGAACACTAAGAACATGGCAATCTGTGCCGGTATTGCCCAATGCGTCAGCGCATTTTCATATTGTGGCAGATAGGTTGTGCCTAAATAGTACACCGAAGCCAAGATGAACGGCTGCGTGAAAATCAGCAGCGCCAAGGTCGAGACCAGCTCAACCAGGCCATCGCCTTTCACGGCGTCGGTTTTGCGAAACAGACCCACGCGGGCCATTTCAAAAATAGAAAAAGCAACAAATATGCATAAAATAGCAATGACTTCCGGTTTCATAAACACTCCCATGAATGACGCTGACTATAGCCTAATAAAATTTAGCCGCCAAGCGGCCAGCGCCAAATTGTGGCTTTTTGAGCTGGCAATTGACACGAGCCAGCGCGCCATGTTCAATGCTTCCATATTTCATCAAGAGGAGTCTCAAAATGAGCGACACACAAGAAGTACTGGTCGATATCGCCGAAGGCGTGATGACCATCACCATGAACCGCCCACAAGCCAAAAACGCCATGAATAAATCCATGGCCGAAGGCATCTCGGCAGCTATCGACGAATTTGAAGGCAATGCCGACATCCGCGTTGCTATTCTAACTGGCAACGGCGGCACCTTCTGCTCGGGCATGGATTTGAAAGGCTTTCTCGCCGGCGAAACCCCATCCGTTCCGGGTCGTGGCTTTGGCGGCATTTCGCATTATTCGCCAGCCAAACCCCTCATTGCCGCCACCGAGGGCTATGCGCTCGCCGGTGGTTTTGAATTGGTTCTGGCCTGCGATTTGGTTGTCGCTTCCGAGAAATCAAAATTTGGTCTGCCAGAAGTGAAACGCTCGCTGGTGGCCGGTGCTGGCGGTGTGTTCCGCTTGCCCCAGCAAATCCCACAGCGCATCGCCATGGAAATGGTCATGACGGGCGACCATTATACGGCCGAGCGCATGTATGAAGTGGGCCTGATCAACTCCATTACACCAGAAGGCAAAGCCCTTGAGGGCGCCAAAGAATTGGCAGCCCGTATTGCTGGCAACGGTCCTCTGGCGACGGCCGCCTCCAAGAAAATCATGCAGGAATATAAAACCTGGCCACATGACGAAATTTGGAAACGCCAACAAGTGATTATGGATCCTGTGTTTGCGTCGAAAGATGCCCGCGAAGGCGCCACCGCTTTTGCCGAAAAACGCGCGCCTGTTTGGAAGGGCGAATAGTCTCAGGGTTTTAAAAACCAAATCTGAAATGCCAAAAGGGCGCTCCAAGGAGCGCCCTTTTATTTTGCTTTCCGGCCCTTGGCGAGGCTTACTCTTGTGCCGCTAGGTTTATCGGACCACATTATTTTCTTAAATAATATCAACTTCTTGGGCGCCATAGCTGCCTTGAATGACATAGTCATTTGCACCAATGGCAAGGTAAGCCCCATGCGTAAACTGGTGACCGAAATATCGAGCGTGTCCAATTCGCTGCCATTTTGTTGACTGGTATATTGGTTCACGCTGGCATTGAACCGACGTTCGTTTAAGCCATCGAGCTCGCGACTATAAGACACCGAGAGGGAGGCTGAACTTGCGGTATCGGAATCAGGGCCATCGGCCTCCACCGTAACATCCTCCAACCCTTCAAGCGATGGGCTGACTTGTTCTTTCAAATCATTATAGGCAATCACATTGGCCAACGTCGGACGGGTCACGGCGTTGGAGGCATGTTTGGTGCCCAAGCTAACCGACATAGCAAAACTGCCCTTGGCATTGGCTTTGCGGGTTTGGGCCAACAATATCTCGGCCCGTTCGCGCGCGGTAGCGTCAATGTCTGTGGCTTCTAAAACTTGAAGCAAATAGGCTTCCGCCAACTCTGGCGCTTCGAGGCGCAAATAGAGCATGCCCAATTCCAAACGAAGCAGCGGCAAGCCACTGCGGCCGATGAGCAAACGCTCTAGGGTCGCCACGGCCGCCTCGAAGTCTTCCAGCTCAATCGCGCGGCGCGCAAAAGCTAGGTTGAGTTCAACTTCATTGGGTTGCTTTAAGACCTCGCGAAACATCGGGTCTAGGGCTGCAGCGCCTGGGCCGCGCAACAAGGTTTGCGCGCTTGCGGGTAAAATTCCAAAACCCAAAGAGGCAACGATAAAAACACCAGCGAATACGCGCTGGCGGGATGCGAAATAAAACACGACAACTCCTAAACAATACTTTCGATGGTTTAGGAGTTTTGGAGGTGGCACGCCAGCTTCGCTTGCTCTGTTTAGCTTTCAAGTTGCGCCAGCGTGGTTTTATTATGACACCCGCAAATTTTGGTGACTTTATGGCTCAATCTATCGCCCAGTCTATGATCAAGCCTATGATCAAGCCAGACATGGAGGGTCGTCACTATAAATGCAGATCATAGCTTGTCGGTTTAACCGACCAATAAGTCGGCAAATCCGGTCAACCAAAACGCAATCGTGACAGCGCCCAGCAAAGTCGACACCACGATGGTGCTGGAGGCATCGGCCTCAGCGGTTTTATATTGCGTGGCGAAAACTGCCGTGAAAACGCCCGTTGGCATAGCCGCCAATAAAGTGATGGTGGCGGTAAAAATAGGCTCGAGCGCAAACAGATAATGCGCCGCGCAAAACACCAAAAGCGGATGGACACCCAATTTGAAAACCGAAATAAAGACGGCCGAGCCAAGGCTGTCGCGCCAAGCAATATGCGCCAGTTTTCCGCCAACCGCGACCAGGGCCACGGGAATGGCCGCGCTGCCAAGCAGATCTAAAAACCGGTCGACTGGGGGCGCGAGGCCCAATCCGGTGAAATTCCAAATTACGCCGCCAAGCAGCCCTAGGATGACCTGCTGGCCTGACATGGCGCGCGCTAATTTGGGCAAGAAGCCACGCACGCTCAAGCTTGGATTGGTGGTCAACTCAAGGCCGATGAGCGCTACGGTGAAGATCAGCAAGCCATGAAAGGCTAAAACCAAAAACAAAGGCAAGCCCGCCGACGGGCCAAAAGCCGTCAGAATAATCGGAATGCCCAGCATCACCGTATTGGAAAAGCTGGAGCCAAACCCGAAGATAACGCGTTCCGAGCCCGACTGTTTGGGCAAAGTGAGCCGCGCAACCGCCATAGAAACAGCCATTGTGACAAGCATGGCGCCATAGTAAGACCCCCAAAGCCCCCAAGGAATAACCGCGGGGAACTCGGTGAGAGCGACATTTCGAAACAAAAGAGCGGGGGCAGCCAGCGCAAAAACAAAGCGGTTCAGCGTGTCGACATTGTGCGCCGAAAAAAAGCCACGCCGCGCCGCGCCATACCCAACAAGGATGACGGCAATAACCGGAAAGATGACGCCAAGGGATTGAAACATGGGATTGGCATAGCAGATTTTGACGCGTCTGGAATTACTTTTGTCGCCCCACCCCCCACTGGACTTTACGGCTCGGCGGCATATTTAGAGCCTATGGAAACACAGCCTAAAACTTTCACCGATAGAGACGCCCTCATAAACCATGTGCGCGCCTTGTCGCCCTCTCTATCGCCAGACGATGTGTCCGTCTCAGATACGCGGGGCGGGCGCCAAGCTGGCCAAAATTTGCTCGGGAAAATCGACCCCATAGCCTATGGGCACTCGCGCAATTATCTCGGCGGCGCGGTCAGTTATCTATCGCCCTACATTCGCCATGGCATTATCTCGCTCAATGAAGTGCGTAATTTTGCGCTAGAGGCGGCGCCGGAAGACGAGCCGATAAGGCCGATAGAAAAATTCGTTCAAGAGCTGGCTTGGCGAGATTTTTGGCAAAGGGTCTATCAGCAAAATCCGGATTGGATTTGGCAGGATGTCGAAACCTATAAAACTGGCTTTGCCCCCGACGACTATAGCGACACGCTGCCCGACGACATTGAAACCGCGCGAACCGATTGCGCGGCGATCAATCATTTTATCACCAGCTTGAAAACCACCGGCTATTTGCACAATCATGCGCGCATGTATTTGGCCGCCTATATCGTCCACTGGCGTCGCGTGAAATGGCAGGCGGGGGCGCATTTCTTTTTGGCGCATTTATTAGACGGCGACCCGGCCTCGAATAATCTGAGTTTTCAATGGGTAGCCAGCACGTTTTCCAATAAGCCGTATTTTTTCAATCTCGAGAATTTGCAAAAATTTGCCCACCCACAAGCGCCGTGCGCCGAGGCTGACAATCTGGCTTTGGCTGGCTCTTATGATCAGTTGGCAGCGCGATTATTTCCTTATGGAGTGAGTTCATGAGCGCGCTGATTTGGCTTCACGAAGAGGCTTTGCGCGCCAGCCATCCGCTGTTCGCAGCGTCCGCCACGCCTGCGAAATCTGTCTTTATTTGGGACGACGCCTATATGACGGCGATGGGCTACGGGTTGAAACGTCGGGTTTTCCTTTATGAAACGCTGCTGGAGTTGCCGGTAGATATTTATGCGGGCGACACGTTGGAGACGCTGCAAACGCTCGCTACCGCAAGCCAGGCCAGTCAGGTTTTTGCCGGCGCAACGCCCAATCCACGATTGAACGCCATTTTAGATGCCCTGCCCGACACGCTCAAGGTGACGCGGGTGGCAGACGAGGCTTTCGTTGATTTGCCCGAGCCGGAAAACCTGCGTCGGTTTTTCAAATATTGGAATAAAGCGAAAAAATTGGCGTTTCAGCCAAATGGCAGGCGTTAGTTTTTGAGACTGGCTTCAATCGCCTTGCGTATTTTTTTCGAGCCAGGTTTGGTCATTGACGAGAAATAGGTCACGGGGCGGCCTTCGCCGTTGATGAGGAATTTATAAAAATTCCACCGCGGACTGGCACCCGTTTCAGCCTTTAGCCATTTATACAGCGGATGAGCTGCCGCTCCCTTGACCACAAGTTTTTCGGACATCGGAAAATCAATGTTAAAGTTTACTTGGCAAAACTCTTTAATCTCGCCCTCGCCGCCTGGTTCTTGCTCGCCAAAATCATTGCTCGGCACGCCCAGAACCACAAGCCCGTCGTCGCGCTTTTCTTCCCACAGGGTTTGCAGGCCATCATATTGTTTGGTGAAACCACAATAAGAGGCGGTGTTGACCAATAAAATTGTCTTGCCTTTAAACTGAGCCATCGACATTTCTCCGCCATCAATCGACGGCAAAGTGAACTCATAGGCCGTGCCTGCGGCTTGCACATTTGGCACGAAAAACAGCAACACCAAAAACCAAATGCGAGGGATATAATTTTTCATCATGCAAGGGATATAGACTTTTTTCAGCCATTTCCCAAAGCCAAAATCACCCCTCATGACTTTCGGGCGTAACCAGAGGTTAAACATTGAACCCGATGCCCGCACCATTGTAGACTGGCAGCGCAGCAGAAAAAGGCTTGGGTAGTGTTTTTATTTAAAGACGAGAGTGATACGCATTTTGAATGCCCGTCCTGCGGACAGCGCGGCTCGGTGCCCAGCGATGTTTTGGCGCAGACCTTGAAAGAAACCGAACATGTGCGCATTAGCTGCACCCGCTGCGCTACGAAGTTTGAACCTGGCGCGAAACCCCCCGCCGCCCTCTCGGCCGAGCCAGACGACGAAATTGGCAGCCTTCCTGCCTGGCTAAGCGCCCCCGAACGCCCAAAAGTGGCCCTGGAAGAGGCACCGGAACCAGAACCAGAAGCAGAACCAGAGGCAGAAGCAGAGCCAGAACCAGAACCAGAACCAGAGGCTGTAGAAGAAAAGCAGGAGGGCGAGCCTGAAGTTGTGGCGGAACCAGAAGCCGATGCGGAGCCCGAACCCGAAACAACAGATGAAGCCCATGCGGAGCCCGAACTAAAAGATCAGCATCCGCTAGCCGCAGCGCCTTCACAAGATGTAGAGCAAGATGTAGAGCTCTATATAGACCCCGAAGATGAGCCAGACTTGGCGCCAGACACGGCCCCAGACACGGCCCAAGACACGGCCCCAGACATAGCGCCAGATACAGAGCCCGAAGCGGCGCCCGAAGTCGAGCCCTCTGGGGGCGTGGACAATAAACTGCAATTTCTGTCGGTCAGCCTAGCCGCTATTTTGTTTTTTCTTGGCGGCCTATTGCTGTTAGGCAGCCGCTAAGGCTTTACAGCCAACGGCGCACTTTGGCTTTATAATTGCGATAAATCTGGCCAAATTCAGCTTCTAGGTTTTCTTCTTCTTGATGAATCCATAAGACCTGCACGCCCACGACAAAAATTGGCACAATCACCAAAGACCAAACATGGCCGCTGGCCAAACCGCTGCCCGTTAGCAATATCGCCATGGCCACATAAATCGGGTTGCGCGAATAGGCAAATAGGCCTGTGTCCATCAATATCGATGGCTGGCCATCGGGAATAATCGTTGTCTCATTTTTTCGAAAACTGGCGGCCATATATAAAACCGTGCCAAGCCCAAGCACCATCAGGGCGATGCCTGTATATTGCCAAAGCGGCGACATAATGGGCTGCACAGGTGCCAAAAATGCCAAAGCCAATTGCGCCAGAATGCCGGCCAATACCATCAGAGGGGGGTAAATTTTCATCTCAGTCTCCTATCTTGCGATCGTCTTAAGCCGAAACAGGGAGCGGTTCCCATATATCGACGATGCGACCTTTTTCAAAAATTGCCAATTTTGGAAACTGCAAAAATACAGCCTCGCTTTGGTAGGGACGCAAAAACACAAACTCATCTACGGCCAGTTTTCCGAGCGCTAAAGAGGCGGGGCCAACCAGTAATTCTTGATTGCTCGAGCGCCCCATCAGCGGGCTTGGCGCTAAGCCTTTGGGATAGACGGCACTGGCCATCCAATAGCCGCCATGGGTGAACACGCTGGTGCCGGGACTTATGGCTTCGAGTAAATCTCCGGCCTGCTCGCCGCCGGGCACGCGCACGCCGTTTTCTACTTTTAGCGCTGGCGTAGCAATAAAGGCGGCCGGCACGAAGGGTTTTAACAGCGGCGTATCAAAGTCACTTGGTTTGACCAAGGTCGAGCCCGCCGCCAATTCATTGGCTAATTTCGTGTCTTTATACATACGAAATGTCGGGCTACCGGCCATATTGCGAACCATAGATTTGACGTGGCGCGCGCCCATAGCGTCGCCGCTTTGCGCCAAGGCTTCCCCATAGATTTTCTGTGTCGCCGATTTGGCACGCCCGGGCCACCCTGCCAGCTTGGGCAATTTGGCCAAATGCGGCTCATAGCCCATCAAGCCCGAAAGCGAGAGCTGCGGCGTTTGAGATAAGGTCTCCAGCGTCGCCTGTAGCGCTGGGCCCGGCGCCATACCGCCGCGGTGCAGGCCGACATCTATTTCCAAGTTAACCCGCAAATTCAGTTTTTGCGCCCGCGCCAGCTCGCTATATTGGCGCGCCCGCTGGGGGGTATCGATCAGCCATTGCACTTGCGACAGGGCTTTTTTTTGGCTCGGCTTTAACGACTTTACCATATTTGCCATCGCTGCCACGGGCACCGGCTTGCCCAGCAATTGGTCATAGCCAGGCATCCGCGCCAAAAGTTGCGCCACCATGGCCGCGTTGAAACTCATCAACCGGTCCGTGCGGGCGCGTTTGGCCACATGCAAAAGCAGCTTTTCGCTCGGCAGAGATTTGGCGACAATACGATAGGCCATGCCGCGCGGCAGAAAGCCTTTCAGCGTGTCGATGTTCTGATTGAGCCGCGTTTTATCGATCAGCAAAACGGGCTCGCAGATGCCCGCTTGCGAAAGCGCCCCCTGCAAGCTTTGAAAATAAGCCTTGGCTAGAGATGCGCCACCCCTCATAGGGATCGCTCAAATAACGAGCGTAAATAAGGATTTAAAAACCGCCCTTGCGGGTCGAGCTGTTTTCGGACCTTGGCAAAATCATCAAACTTGGGGTAAAGCGCACGCACTTGCGGGCCCGTCAGGGAGTTCAGTTTGCCCCAATGCGGACGCCCACCGGCGCGTTGGAAAATGGGTTCTATTTTGGTGAACAAAAAATCATAGGCATCGGGCGCATGCGTATGCACCGCCACAGATATCCGCGGGCCTGCATTAAACGGTGAAAGCCAAGCGCTATCCCCCGCCGTCATGCGGCACTCAAAGGGAAAAAACACGTCTGGGTGCTCGCGCTCAATCAAATCGCGCACTTCCTCTAGGGCCTCCAGGGCTACCTCCGGCGGCAGGTGATATTCCATTTCGTTGAAATGCACATTGCGCTCGCTGGCTAACAACTGCCAGCTTTCGCCAATGATGTTCTCTTCCGGCGCATTCGCTATGGCGGCGCCCAGAAGGCGTTTTCGCAAAAACGGAAACCAGCCCAAATAATCGCGCAAAGCCTTGAGCTGCATCACCCCATCATCGCTCTCGTCTAACAGGCGCGGTGTGTCGGGTGCCTCGGTTTCATCATGGGTGATAACCATGGCGGTGCCAGAAAACGGAATGTAGAAAAATTCAAAATTGCGATGCGCCTGCCACATGGTTTCGGCTTCTGTGAGAACTTGCGTATAGGGCATAAAGCGCACGCGCCGATGCAGTTTATGGCGTGGCACCAATTGCATTTCCATCTCGGTTAAAACCCCAAGACTGCCCAAGGCCACTTGCGCCGCTCCCAAAAGGTCGGCGTTGGATTTTGCGCTAATCTCTATCTCGTCGCCTGTGCCGCTGACCAATTTCAGGCCCTTAATTTCGGCTGCCAAACAGGGCAGGTTTTTTCCCGTGCCATGGGTCGCGGTCGAGGTGGCACCGGCCAGACTTTGCACGTCAATATCGCCTAAGTTGCGAAACGCCAATCCGGTTTCGGCCAAAGCAGGCGATAAATCTTTCAGCCGAGCGCCCGCTCCCAGCCACGCGGTTTGCTTGGCCATATCGACCGAGCGAACGCCGTCAAAAGCATCGAGGCGGAGGATCTTGCCATCGCCATCCGATGGCACAAGCGGGGTCCAACTATGGCCAGAGCCAACGGGGCGCACGGCGCCTTTTGTGGTTTGAATGAGACGACTTAATTCTTCGGTGGTTTGCGGCGTTTCCACGCGAGCTTTCGACGGGGCTAAAGACTTCGACCAATTTTGCCACCCAGCTGCAGCTTTGGGCGCGCTGGCCGCTGGTGCCGAACCGCCCGACACAGAAGACACCAAAGCCGATAGTCCCAGCGCTTTTAAAATTTGCCGTCTTTGCATCTAACTCATCCCCTACCTGATGCCTAAACGCTATAAGCGCGAGACCCGATTGGCAAGTTATCTGTGCCCTCTATTTACCCGAAAAATTACGCAAGGCGTAATTCGCCGTGGTTTGCGCCACCAGCGTGCCGGCCTCATCGGTGAGATCTGCCACCAAGGTGAAATCAAACCGACCGCTTTCTTCTAGCTGCTGGTTCATCTCATCGGCCTCAGCTTGGGTGAAGACGGCTTGCGCCGTAATCGAGGTCAGCGCCGGCGCTTTAAAGTCAATTTTCAGATCGCGCACAACCGGTTGGAATTTCTCCGGATGGTTGAGATGGCGCATGGGCACAAGTCCGCCCAAAAACTCGCCACCCAAAAACAAGAAAGCGGCATGCATCATGTGCACATGATTTTGCGTCTTTTCGCCTAAGACGACGCGCGCTTTAAAAATCTCATCGGCTTGCAAAATTTCCAATCCAGCATTGTCATAGATTGGGAATTTTTGGCGAATAGAGGCCGCCATTTTCTCTAAATCCATTTTCGTCTCCGTTTTTGAGGCAAAACCCACCCCATGGTTAGGCGGAAGCCATAGCTGTGATTTTGGATAAGAGTTTCGGCAAGACAAAAATAATGCCAACCCCAAATAAGATACCAAAGCCATAGTTCACCGGCATGGCGAGGCCCGTTTCACCAAGCCCTAGCTCGCGCGGTAGGCGCGTCATCAAGGCCATCCAGACAAAGCTCACGCCGGTTAATCCAGAAGCGACCAAGAGTTGTGCAGGCTTAGGGCCCGGCAGGCTAACTTCGCTGCCGTTCATCCAATAGCGGCCCAAAAGCCAGCCCATCATCGCGCCCATAAACCAGACGGGGGCATAATGGTCGATGTGGCTTGGATAGAAAATTGTATAAAGCACATGCAAGACAAACAGACAGGCCACGGCTTGCACGATGGGCAATTGCGCGATGCCGCTGGAGACACGCGGATGGTTTTCGGCCGCAATATAAGCGTAAAGACATAAACAACCGATACCAAAACCAGACGCCACATCGCCCAAATCATGCACGCCCAAATAAAGCCGCGAGAAACCTTGCAAGGCGATGAAAATACCCGCCGCCCAATAGGCGAGGTTTTTATAGGCTGTATGGCGCACCGAATAAGCCAAATAGCCCCACAAGACGACCGCGATTTGCATATGTCCGCTTGGCCAACCGTAGCTTTTGCCAACCCCGCCATCGAGCGCGAACTCGGCCGCTGGGCGCGGGTCTTGACCAATGTCTTTGAGCCAACTATTCACCATAGCCGCCGCCATCAGCAACATGGCCGTATGGAAAAACCGTTTCGAGCCAAGCGCGAAATAGCCAAAGCAGAGAAACATCAACAAGAATAAGGGATAGCCCATCAAGGTGATGAGTTCAAAAACCTGGTTCAAAAAGGGCGTCCGCAAAGCCGGCACCCAAGTCATATCATTCCAAATCGACATTATTTCTTCTCCCGTTATTTCGTTTCAAGTCTCAAGGCTTTGCCTCAAGGCTTGACCATTTTTGGCCGCCGCCGCAAATAGACCGCTGGCACCGCGCCTGCTTAAAGAACCGATCCCCCGCCCCTGCATAACAACAAGCTCACAAGGCTTGGTGTGACAAGCAAAACAATGCGGGCGTGCGCACCATAACCGGTTCCTTCTCAGCGCTCCCAAGCCTTCAGACTGGGTCAAGACTAGCCAATTGGCAAAGAAAGAAAAGTGAAAATATGAGCGTAAATGAAAAATGGGGAAGCGCTACTAGAGCCCTTCCCCACTTGAATTTGAAACCAGCCCTAAGCCGATTTGGCGAACCGAAAGGTTCCATTTACAGCATCGGTTGTCGGGAACAGGTTAGAATTGAAAATTATAGCCGGCGGTGAACAGCGTCTGCTCTTCACTCAAATCCCATCTGCCGCCGTCATAATTAAATTCCTTAAATTCCGCACCAAAGGTGAGGCCGGTCGTATCGCTCAACGGATAAAAAATGCCCGCACCCAATAAATAGCCGCTGCCATCAAGTGTTGCGGTCAAAAGCCCATCGTTTGCATTGACGGTAAGGTCTGCCTGATTTAATTGTGCCCCAACGCGGCCATACCAAAACATCGTGTCATTTAGCCGCGCAGAATAGGTGAGCGATGCAAAAAGCGCCTCTGTTTCAATTGTATCATCGGCTTGGTTTTCGTCTTCAGGGTCAGATCCGATAGCTACCTCTGCCGTGTAATACCCGCTGGAAAGGGTGAGGCTATCAGGATTTGCGCTTCTCGCATATTGTCGGAAAAAGGTACGCTCAACTGAATAAGCTGAAGCTAGAAAAAAACCCGACGGCGCTATATTTTGATAGCCAACCAAGAGGCGCAAGCATTTATATCAACAGTCAATTGATGGGCAAAACGCCCGATGAAATCGGGGCTTATAAAGATGGCGAGAGACTTCGCATACGCATTGAGCGCGATGGGTATAAGAAATTTTCACGGCGTCATCGAGTTGGACAAGACGACAGCCAATTAGGTCAAATTACTTTGCAAAGTTTGACATCGAACTCTGAAAAGGGTGAAAAAGTTAGAGTTCCAATGGGCTTTTAACAATAATTTTTGTTTAAGCCTGAGGCAGTTGTTTTTGGCGTTAAGTGTAAGCGTTTGATGATTAAAGGGTTTCGATTCAGATGTCTTAACCGGCTTTAGCCAAAAATTGGGGCGGCGGGTGCCTAAAACTCGAACGGCCGAGCGCTCGGATTTCAACCTTAGTTATACCCGCCAGCTCTCTCTATGAGGGAAGCGCGCTCACAAGCGGTGCCCTCATAGAGAGAGCTGGCGGGTCTCGATATAATTTTAAGGGAAATGGTGCACCGGGGAAGATTCGAACTCCCGACCCCCAGATTCGTAGTCTGGTGCTCTATCCAGCTGAGCTACCGGTGCCTTGGTTTCAGGTTTGTAGTCTGTGCTTGAAGCGATTGCAAGTGTAAATCAATCTAGCGGCCAAAGCGGTCGTGATAGGCCAGACAATCGCCGATTTGGGACGCATGCCAAATGGCGCGCGCGCTGGCACGGGCCACACAATCGGCCGCCAAAGCGCCAAGCTCGGCCAAGGCTAACGGGCGCTGGTTCGGGTCGTCGCTGAGTTTTTCAGCTCCCGTCGCCAAAACAAAAAGACAATCACCATCGAAAGGCGTGTGTATCGGGCGCACCGCACGGGCCAGACCATCTTGCGCCATAATCGCCACACGTTTGGCTTCGGCCACGCTTAAATCGGCTGCCACCGCCACCACACCGATGCTGGTATTGCCCAAAGCGCCAGCTATCTTCGAGCCCAAAAAAGGATGCGCCGTCGCATCACAGGGCTGGTTTGCCAACTCTGGTAAGCCGAATTCCAATTGGTCTTGATAAACCAGAGCCTGCGGCTGGGCCCAAAACCGGCCCGCCGCATCGACCAGACTGCCGAGCGGATTGGCGCCAATCAGCGCGCCCACTTTTACGCGATCGCCGATTTGCGTGGAAGCACTGCCGAGCCCGCCTTTTAGCTGGCCAGCCTGAGCGCCATAGCCGGCGCCGATATTGCCGAGCGCGAAACCTTCGCTTGCCTGTTGATAGGCTTCGCGCCCCAAAGCGGCATAGGGCGGCGTCTCGCCCCAGCTTTTGTCGCCGCCATTGGCGACATCAAATAAAATAGCGGCCGGCACAATCGGCGAGGGGACAGGCGCGCCCGTGGGAAAGCCGCGCCCTTGCGCACCCATGGCCGCCGTCACCCCCGAAGCCGCATCCAGTCCATAAACCGAGCCACCCGACAACACGATGGCATCGGCCTTATCGACCAAAGTTCCGGGCTGCAAAGCATCGGTCTCGCGGGTACCAGGGCCTCCCCCAGGCACCGAGACGCTAACCACGGCGGGGATGTCTGGTACAATGACGCTGACCCCTGTGCGCGCCGCTTCGTGCGCCGCATGGCCAACGCGCAAGCCCGCAATATCAGTGATTAAATTGCGCGGGCCGGGCCGCGGGTTTTGAGAAATAAGAGTGTCGTTTTCTGCCGTCATAGCGTTCTACATACCACACAACGCCCCCGCTCCACCAGCTTGCGTGCGGCGGCGAGGCCTAACTAGGACTTACGAGGGACGCCGTGTCATCTGTTTCTTGGGCATAGATATCTTCTGGCAGAACCGGGTCGGCCGCATCGCGCGGTGCGCCAGGGGTGGCATGGGGTAAAGAGATTTTGAATTCCGTGCCATTTTTATCTGACTTCACAATATCAATTCGCCCGCCGTGCCAGCTCACCAAATCAGTCACGATTTTAAGTCCAAGACCCATGCCATCCGGGCGTCCAAAGCCGCTCATATGCGGCATTAACAAGACCCCTTTTGCCGGGGTATTGGGCAGGCCGGTGCCATTATCGGAAATGGAAATAACGCACCCTTGTGCATCGCTTTCGGCCTCTACGCGCAACACGCTGACGCCATCGGAGCCCTTCATCGACTGCACGGCATTGAGCGCCAGATTATAAATAATGCGGAACATTAAGGTTTCTTCCGCCACCACAGTCACGTCGTCGGCGCAGCCATTGATCAGTTCCACTTCTCGGCGCGGGTCGTGTAAGCGCACGAAATTTAACGCGTCCGCTACAATCGGCTGCAGGCTTTGATTTTGGACATTAATGTTCTGGCGCTTTTGGCTGGTATAAAGTGTCGCCCATTCGGCCAAAGAGAGCGCTTTTTCAATCGCGGCGGTTAGGCGCCCGCCAATGCGGCGCTCTTTTTCGCTGGCCCCTTGCTTCAATTGATCGGCGTTTAATTGCAAGCTGGCCAAAAGATTGCGCATATCATGCGCGAGAAAACTAGCCCCTGCCCCCAGCGACGCGAGGCGTGCTTGCTCTTCTACATGGCCTTCCATGCGGTTTTGAAAATTATCCAGAGACGCCAAAATATTGTCTTTATCTACGTCCCCATCCGAACGACCCATCGCGGCGCTGCCATAGAGGCGGATAAAAAGATCATCCAAAGTGGAAACGACCATGCTCTTCAAAGCATAGGGAAACACCAAGGCTATCATAATGCTGATAAATAGAATCGGCGTGAGCACCATCGTCAAACGCTTCTCGATGGCATCTTGGAAAACCCCATAGCTGGCAATCGCGCGAATATTCTCACCGCCGGGCAACGACGTATCATAAATGTCGAATAATTTATCTGGCGGGCAGGCAAAAATTCGGCTGATCATAAACAGCCCATCGAGAGGCGAGACGTTTTGTAACTCAAAGGTCTCCACCACCTCGCCAAATGGCGGGTTTGAAACCAACCAGATATAAGTCGAACGGTCGGCTTCTGCAGTTTTTATTTCAATGCCCGCAAGCGGCAAGGCTTGCGATTCCATGTAAGACAAACGGCTGTCTGGCGCCTGCAAGCTACCCACCTGAGACAGAACCACCGCCTGTTCCGCTGTGTCATGCAATTTACGATACAGTAATTCGCTAACCACAAAGGGAACGACGGTGAGGGCTGTGACAACCAGAATAGAGATAGTGAGTAACGTCGCGCGTCGCGGCAAACTTGGTAAATTAACTGCGTGTGACTTACCTGAAAAACCACTAGCCATCGCTTGAACCCCTAACCTCAACTCAACTCTACAAAACTTGGAGTGAGCCTATCGGGTCGGGGTTAACAAACCTTTAACGGCGAAACCAAGATAACACGCGAATGATTTTACGCATCCGCGGACTGAACAAACTAGGGGTGTAATAGTCGCCCGCCGCACGTTTGGACGCCTCGCCGCGCGTTGGGTAAGGCGCCACCACGCCAGCCATCGTCGAAATTGACAAACCTTGGGTAAGCGCCATGGTCCACACCCCCAGCAAGTCGCCCGCCCCTTGGCCAACAATCGATGCGCCCAAAATTTTACCTTTTCGCGTTGTCACCACTTTTACCATGCCGCGCATATCGCGTTCGGCGCGGGCGCGGTCGTTTTCTTCAAACGGCCAGCGTAGAACTTTAATCTCACTATGTGCCGCGCGCGCTTGGGCCTCGCTAAGCCCCACAGACGCCAGCTCTGGATTGGTAAAGGTCACCCGCGGAAGGGCTGTGTAGCTGGCCTTGGCTGGCAAGAAAAATAGAATATTGCGAATGACCAACCCCGCATGATAGCCCGCCGCATGGGTAAATTGCGGGCCACCAGAGACATCGCCAATGGCGAAGATTTTTTTATTTCGGGTGCGCATCCGTGCATCCACCAAAATATGTGGCGCACCGGTATCCCTTATCCGTACGCCTGCTTTTTCCACGTCGAGCCCATCCACATTGGCCGTACGGCCAGCCGCCACCAATAGGGCGTCGCCGGAAATTTTTTGTTCCGTTTCGCCTTGCTTTACGTGCAGCGTAATTTTTTGGCTCGCACCCTTGCCTTCACAGCTTGCGGCTTGCACATTGGCGCCTTCCAGCAAGGTCACGCCATCGTCGAGCAATTGCTGGCGCACAGGCGCGGTTAATTCCGCGTCTTCGCGGCCCAATAAGTGCAGCCCTTCAACGAGGGTGACTTTCGACCCCAACCGCTGAAACGCTTGCGCCATTTCTGCACCAATCGGCCCGCCGCCAATAATCATCAGATGCTTGGGCTGACGGCGCAGCTCAAAAACCGTCTCATTGGTGAGATAGGGAACTGATTTCAAACCCTTAATAGCCGGAATGGCCGCCGCCGAACCCGTGGCGATGACAAAGCGTTTGGCGCGGATAGTGGTGTTTCCAGCTTTGAGTGTTTTCGCGTCCAGAAACTTGCCTTTGGCCTCAATAACCTGCACGCCAAGGTCACAAAATCGTTCCACACTATCCATCGGCTCAATGCTTTGGATGACCTCTTGGACATGCGCCATAACTTTGGCAAAGGCGACTTTCGCTTTTTCTTCGGAGAGGCCAAAGGCTGCATTATTTCGGCTGGCTTGCGCGCGATGTGCGGCGGCCAACAGAGCCTTGGACGGCACGCACCCATAGTTCAAACAATCGCCGCCCATTTTATGGCCTTCGACCAAAACCACTTGAGCGCCCATTTGCGCGGCTCCTGCGGCCACAGACAAGCCACCAGATCCACCGCCGATTACACAAATATCTGTCTCTATATGGTGCGTCATTCTTTTTTCCTTCGCGTTTTCTCTATTCTTAGGGGGGGTAGCGGTCAAATTAGCCTTTGAAGCGTCGCCAAACCATGGGGGCCAAAGACAAGACGGCCAAACCGACCAGCGGCAATAAAATTTCTGGGCTCGTCATAACACTTAAATCGGGTTGTTTGCCAGATTGCAAAACCACCGAGATGCCATTGCCGATCGAGGCAAAAACGAACGTGCCGGGCATAATGCCGAAAAATGTGGTGAATAAAAATACAGGATAGCGAACCCCCACCAGAGCCGCGCCCAAATTGACAATGAAAAACGGGAACACGGGCAAAAGCCGCAAGATGAATAAATAAGACAGCGCATCGCGATTGAAAGAGGCTTCAAATTTTTGCAAAGCGGGCCCAGCGCGCGCGCGCAAAGCATCGCCCATAATAAAGCGTGCCGCGACAAACAAACCGCTGGCGCCCAAAGTCGCGCCCATGACAATTAGCAAACCGCCTGTCCATGTGCCAAACATCAAGCCACCGGCCAAACTCAGCCAAACCGCGCCCGGCAAAGAAAACGTCACCGACACCACATAAATGATCATATAGGCCAATCCCGTCAAAACCGGATTGTTGCTGACCGCGCGCTTTAACGCGGCTTCGTTTTCTGCCAAACCCTGATAACTAATCAAGGTATCGAGGTCATAGGCAAAGAAAAGGGCAATAAGAGCGGCAAAGGCGCCGAGTGCGAGGACCCTCGATAGCGAGGATTTCGTCTTGAGACCAGGCTCTGTTTTAAGCTCTGTTTTAAGCTCTGTTTTAGGCTCTGTTTTAGGCTCTGTTTTGGGCTGGCGAGTGGGCTGTTTTTGTTTTTCTGGCATAATCTCTTCGTTTCCATCTCTTTCAAAGTTGACTTTGTGCTCATTATTAGCTACATCCGCCCAAGATACACAAGGGTCTAGATAAAGATATTCTTTGGCTCTTGGCATGAATATGATGACAGACCAGAAACCAGGCGCTTTATAGCCTCAAGCTTACTCTGGTCTCTTGAAGGAGTGGACGACGTGAAAAGAACTTTTCAACCTAGCAATCTGGTGCGCGCACGCCGCCATGGTTTCCGTTCGCGCATGGCCACCAAGGGCGGACGTCTTGTCTTAGCTCGTCGGCGTGCCCGTGGCCGCAAGCGGCTATCTGCTTAAGCTCGTAAGATGACCCAAGCTGGCACGGCGCTATCTTCTTTGCGCGTCCGGCGGGACTATTTGGCTGCGGCAAAAGCAGGCAAACAAGTGCGCCAAGGTTTTGTTCTACAAGCGCGCGAGCGCCAGGCAGACGAGCCCACCCACACCCCTATTCGTTTTGGCCTAACGGCCAGTAAAAAAACCGGCAACGCGGTGATGCGCAATCGCATCCGTCGTCGTTTGCGCGCTTTGGCCAAAGAAGTTTTGCCGCACTATGGCACGGCTGGTTTTGACTATGTTATGATCGGGCGTGTGCATACCGCCCCGCGCGCTTGGGCTGATTTGCACAAAGATTTACGCTCGGCGCTAAAAGCCATCCATCAAAATGAAACAGCAACCTAACATCAGGAAAGCACGACGAGCCAAGCCTATTGGTTTCGTCGGGCAACTAGGAGAAACACGGTGAAAGATCAAAATAATTTCCTCTTAGCAGTGCTATTGAGCCTCGGCGTTTTGCTGGGCTGGCAATTTTTTGTGACCGAGCCGCGCATGGCCGAAGAACGCGCCGCGCGCCAAGCTGAATTGGCCCAAACCGCCGCCGCTGCTGACCCGCTCGAAACGGGCCCAAACGCGTCCCCCTCGACCCTTAGCGCGCCCAGTGTGCAACCTAATGGCCAGTCTCTTGGCGTCGTCTCGCCTCAAGCCGTCCAAGCGCTCGCCTCTGGTTTTACCACCGCGCCGCGCCTCGCCATTGAGACACCTAATTTAGTCGGCTCCATTTCCCTCATGGGCGCCCGCTTTGATGATTTAATATTGCCAGCCTATGGCGCCACGGCCGCAGAAGATGCACCGCGCCAACGCCTCTTACAACGCCAAGGCGAGACCGGACATTGGCAAGCCCATCATGGCTTCGTAAGCGGCGGCAGCAATATTACCCTGCCCGACGAGAAGACCATTTGGCAAATTGTCCAAGGCAATACGCTGACCCCAAGCACGCCCGTTGTTTTGGCGCATACCACGCCAGAAGGCGTGCGCCTAACCCAGCGCATTAGTGTCGATGACAGCTATATGTTTACCATCACCCAAGGCGCTCAAAACAAATCGAGCCAGCCCGTGACGCTCTATCCGTTCGGCCAAATCACCCGCTCGGGTCGGCCTGAAACAACCGATCTCTTTATCCTGCACGAAGGGCCGCTGGGCTTTTTCGGCACGGAAGGTGAAGGCCTGGTCGAAGCGGATTATGACGACTTATTTGAAGATGGACCGGTCAAACATTCCGCCGAAGAAGACTGGATCGGCTTTACCGATAAATATTGGGCTGCCGCTCTCGTGCCCCCCCAAGATGGCAAATTCACCGGCCGCTTTATGGCCACAGCCGAGGGCCAATTGCCGGTCTATCGGGCAGACTTTTTGCTGGCCGGACAAAGCCTCGCACCCGGCCAATCGATGCAATCGACCAGCCAGTTTTTTGCCGGCGCCAAAACCGTCGATGCCATCGACGGCTATGCGGAAGCGGGCGTAACACGGTTTGACCTGCTGATCGACTGGGGTTGGTTTTACTTCCTCACCAAGCCGATGTTTACCGCTTTGCATTTCCTCTATGCGCTGATTGGCAATTACGGTCTGGCCATTTTATTGGTCACGGTGATGATTAAAATCGCCTTCTTCCCGCTCGCCAGTCGCTCGTATGAGACCATGGCGAAAATGAAGAAACTGCAACCGCGTATGGTAGAAATTCGCGAGAAGCACAAAGAAGACAAACAAGCGCAACAGCAAGAACTGATGAAGGTTTACCGCGAGGAAAAACTCAATCCGCTGGCTGGTTGCTTGCCGATATTGGTTCAAATTCCAGTGTTCTTCGCGCTGTATAAAGTATTGTTCGTGACCATTGATATGCGCCATCAGCCGTTCTTTGGCTGGATTCAAGATCTGTCGGCGCCCGACCCCACATCGGTGTTTAACCTCTTTGGTTTGCTGCCCTTTGATGTGCCGGGTTTCTTGCTCATCGGGGTTTGGCCGTTGATTATGGGCATTACCATGTTTGTACAAATGCAAATGAACCCACCCCCGCCCGATCCTATTCAGGCGCGCATGTTCCAAATTTTGCCGATTTTCTTCACCTTTATTTTGGCAGGCTTCCCCGCCGGTCTGGTGATTTATTGGGCCTGGAACAACTTCCTATCGCTGTTGCAGCAGGGCTATATTATGCGCCGCAATGGGGTAGAAATTGAATTGTTCAATAATATCGGACTTGGTAAAAAGTCTAAATAGAGAGAGCCTTTTGGGTTATGGAAAAATCGGAGCACGACAAGCTTTTAAAAGCTGGCCGATGGCTGCTGGCCCAAGGCACGGAGTTTCGGCGCGGGGTTGTGGCGCTCGAGCATTTGCCACCCGCTGACCGCATTGAGATTGCTTTTGCCGGTCGTTCCAACGTCGGTAAATCGTCGCTGATCAATGCCGTGACGGGCACCAAAAGATTGGCGCGTACCTCCAATACGCCTGGGCGCACCCAAGAGCTGAATTTTTTCATGCTGGCGCCCGAACGCAATGGCGGCGCCGCTTGGTTGGTCGATTTGCCGGGCTATGGCTATGCGCGCGAAAGCAAAACCAAAATCGCGGCATGGAATATTTTGCTGAATGAATATTTGCGCGGACGGGCCAATTTGCGCCGCGTCTTTGTAATGGTCGATAGCCGCCATGGCTTGAAGAAAAACGATTTGGCGATGATGGACGACCTCGATGTTGCGGCCGTGTCGTATCAGATTATTTTGACCAAAGCCGATAAATTGAAAAAAGGCCAATTGGAAAAAGTGGTGGCTCAAACCCAAGAAGCCCTGACCAAACGCCCCGCCGCCTTCCCCGAGATTATTGCTACCTCCAGCGAAAAAGGCCTGGGCGTCGATGACGTGCGCGCGGCCATAGCAAGTCTGGTTGATTTGTCCGAATTGGGATATAAAGCTCACTGATTAGCTGGAGTTGCCTTATGGCCAAGAAACCGACCTCGAAAGCAAGCTCGAAAACGAGCCCAAAAGTGACCTCTTCGCAGAGTTGGCTAAAGCAGGCGCATGTGCTGACCCAAGCGCTGCCTTTCATGCAGCTATATGACAAAAAAACCGTCGTCATTAAATACGGCGGCCACGCCATGGGCGACGAGCATCTGGCGGCAAAATTTGCCAATGATGTCGTGTTGCTCAAACAAGCTGGCATCAACCCCGTGGTCGTGCATGGCGGCGGGCCGCAAATTGCGGCCATGCTGGAACGCCTGGGCATTAAATCGACGTTTAAAAATGGTTTGCGGGTCACCGATGCGCAAACCATTGAAGTGGTCGAAATGGTTTTGGCTGGCGCCATCAACAAACAAATCGTCACCGCGCTTAATAATGCGGGCGGCACGGCTGTTGGGCTTTCGGGCAAAGACGGTAATTTACTGGTCGCCACAAAAACCAAGATTAAGCAAAAGACACCGAAATCTAGCGTCGAAAAGGCCGTGAACTTAGGCTTTGTTGGCACGCCGACCAAGGTTAACACACAAGTGCTCGACACGATGTTGGCCTCAAATATTATTCCGGTCATCGCCCCGATTGCCACTTCCGCGAAGGGCCAGACCCTCAATGTCAATGCCGATACGGCTGCGGGCGCTTTGGCTAGCGCCTTGAACGCCGAGCGCTTGCTGATGCTGACCGATGTGACGGGCGTGCTGGATAAAAAAGGCGAGCTGCTGGAGCGCTTAAGTGTGCGCCAAGCCGCACAATTGATTAAAAACGGAACCGCCCAAGGCGGCATGATACCCAAGCTCGAAACAGCGATGAAAGCGGTAAAAGATGGCGTCGGCGCCACGGCCATTTTGGATGGACAGGTGCCGCACGCGATTTTACTGGAGCTGTTTACGGCCTTAGGCGCCGGCACGCTGGTTGAGTAGCATGAGCTGGTTTTTTCCCAAGCGACTGATTTTATTGTCTGGCCTGGTGGGCCTGGTCTGCCTTTTCGGCTTCGGCAAGGCGCAAGCCAAAGTGCGCTTATGCAATGAAACCTCGCATGTGTTGCAAGTCGCCGCCGCCTATCAACAAGGCGTGGCCAGCAAAACCGAGGGCTGGATTAGCGTCTTGCCCGGAGAATGCCAAAATGGGTTGGCTGATTTGCCCGACAATGCGCAAGTGTTCACCTATGCCAAATCCGATGCGGCCCATGCCGGCGAAGGGCTGGTGTTTGACGGTAGCGAGCGCTTTTGCGTGGGTGCCGACCGCCCAGATGATCGAGCCGGATTTACCGTCGAGGGGCGCCGCGATTGTCGCCGGCGCGGCTATGTGGAGGCTGACTTTACCCCCTTGGCTTCCAGCTCCAATCGCCAGACCGTGACCTTTACGGAAAAAAGCGACTTTGGTCGTCGCCGCGCGTTGATGGCGGGCATCCAGCGTCTATTGTCGGATTTGCAATATGACATTGGCGCCGTCGACGGCTTTGGTGGCGCGCGCACGCGCGATGCGGCTGCCGCCTATAAATTACGCTACGGCATACAAAACGACCCTAAGGGGAAGGCCTTATTGGCCAAACTCATTAAAACCGTGCGCGATGAAGCCAGCCAAAGAGGCCTGACGTTGTGCAATAAAACGAGCCATTTGGTTTGGGCGGCCACGGGTATGTTGCGCGCGGATGTGTTTGAAAGCCGCGGCTGGACTCGCGTGCCCGGCACTAGCTGCGTGCAAGTTTTCAATCAAACTTTGGACGATAGATATTATTTTTATTACGCCGAAGCGATGGACGAAAAAGGCAAATCCATTGTCGAGGCGGGTCGGCGCAAAACCTGGGGCGGCGACCAAAACTTATGCACCAAGCCGACGCGCTTTGTTATTCGCGGCGACGAAAACTGTAACCAGCGCGGTTTCGACCGCCATAGCTTCGTCCAAATCGACACCGGCACCGCGCGACGATGGAAAGTTAACCTAGAGTAATATGCAGCGTTTTAACGATATAGAAGCGTGGGTTTTTGACCTCGACAATACGCTTTACCCCGCCAGTCAAAATCTATTCGCCGAGATTGATGTGCGGATGACCGCCTTTATTCAAGATGCCCTAAACGTCACCAAAGACGAAGCCTTTCGCGTCCAGAAAGATTTTTTGGGCGAATATGGCACCACGCTTTCCGGCCTGATGAATGTGCATGGGCTGGAGCCAGGCCCGTTTTTAGATTTTGTGCATGATTTAGATGTCTCTATTCTGACGCCCGACCCGAGCCTGAAACAAGCTATTGCCGCTTTGCCGGGGCCAAAATATATTTTTACCAATGGCACAAAAGGCCATGCCGCGCGCGTGTGCGAGCGCTTGGGTCTCACCGAGCTATTTGACGACGTGTTTGACATTGTCTCGGCCAATTATGTGCCAAAACCCAATCCAGATATTTATCCAGTGATGCTGGAGAGCTTTGGCATTGCGCCCGAAACATCGGCGTTTTTTGAGGATATGGCCCGCAATTTAACCCCCGCCCACAAGCTGGGCATGGCCACGGTTCTGGTGCATGAAGAGGGCCAAGACGGGGCGAAAAAAATGAATATGCCAGAAAAATACTGCACCCATGACGAAGCCCATATCGACCATACGACCGCAGATCTTGCGAGCTTTTTAACCGCGTTAACCACGGGCTAATTGTCTGATTGACTTCACTCGGCAGCTTGCTAATTTGACGCCAATCCCAACACCGCCTAGCCAATTTGTTTTCGAGGAATACCCAATGGACATGCACAACGCTGAAACACTTATCAATGCCGCTTTCGACGATATCGCGGCGGTTTCGACCGACACCCAAGGCGACGTGCGCGATGCCGTTTCCGCCGCCCTATTGGCGTTGGATAGCGGCACTATGCGCGTGGCCGAAAAAACCGCAGATGGCAATTGGCAGGTCAATCAATGGCTCAAAAAGGCCGTGCTTTTATCGTTTCGTTTGAACGATATGTCGATGCAATCTGGCGGCCCACAAGGCTCTAGCTGGTGGGATAAAGTGCCTTCGAAATTTGATGGCTGGGACGAAAGCGCCTTTCAAGAGGCGGGCTTTCGCGCCGTGCCAAACTGCATCGTGCGTCGCTCGGCCTATATCGCGCCAGGCGTTGTTTTGATGCCAAGTTTTGTGAACTTAGGCGCTTATGTCGATAGCGGCACCATGGTCGACACATGGGCGACCGTTGGCTCTTGCGCGCAAATTGGCAAGAATGTGCATATTTCAGGCGGCGCGGGCATTGGCGGCGTGTTGGAACCTTTGCAAGCGGGCCCTGTCATTATTGAAGATAATTGCTTTATCGGCGCGCGCTCTGAAGTCGCCGAAGGGGTTATCGTGCGCGAAGGCGCCGTGCTTTCCATGGGCGTATTTATTTCTGGATCGACCAAAATCGTCGACCGAGCCACGGGCAAAATTTATCGCGGCGAAGTGCCAGCCTATTCCGTAGTGGTGCCTGGCACCCTGCCTTCCGAGACGGGCGATGTGAATTTGGCGTGCGCGGTGATTGTGAAAACCGTCGACGCGCAAACCCGCTCCAAAACCTCGGTTAACGAATTATTGCGAGATTAAAATGAGCTTGGATCCGGTTCAATTTGCAGTTGATCTTATTCGCTGCCCTTCTGTTACCCCGGAAGATGCGGGCGCCCTCGATGTGCTGCAAAACGCGCTGAGCGAGCTGGGGTTTACTTGCACGCGCCTGCCGTTTGAAGAAGCGGGAACCGATCCGGTGGATAATCTCTATGCCCGCCTTGGCACGGGCGCACCCCATATTTGTTTCGCCGGCCACACAGATGTGGTGCCTGTGGGAGCCGAAGCCGAGTGGAAAGTCGACCCGTTTGCGGGCGAAATTCGCGACGAGCAGCTTTGGGGTCGCGGCGCCGCCGATATGAAAGGCGCCATAGCCGCTTTTGTGGCCGCAACGTCTGCGCATTTGCACGCCAATGGAAATCCGGCTGGCTCTATTTCTTTGCTAATTACTGGCGATGAGGAAGGCCCGAGCATCAATGGCACGCGCAAAATGCTGGGCTGGCTGGAGCAACAAGGCGAGCATATCGACGACTGTCTGGTGGGCGAGCCGACCAATCCGAAAGCTTTGGGCGATATGATAAAAATCGGACGCCGCGGCTCGGTCAATGGCGTGGTGCGCGTCGTCGGCACGCAAGGCCATGTCGCCTATCCGCATTTGGCCAATAATCCGGTGCCGCAATTGGCCGCCCTTATGGTGGCGCTTTGCGACGCACCGCTCGATGATGGCACGCAGCATTTTCAACCCTCTAATCTTGAAGTGACCAATTTTGATGTCGGCAATCCGACCACCAATGTCATTCCGGCGGAGGCCAACGCGCGGTTTAACATTCGTTATAATGATACTTGGCAGGCCGACAGCATTAGCGACTGGATTAAAACCCAGTTGGATGGTGCGCAAGGCTCGGCTGGCTATGAGTTGGAGCTATCGCATACGGGCGATTGCTTTTTGACCGAGCCAAATTCGTTTGTTGAACAATTGAGCGGCGCGGTGCATGCGGTGACGGGGCGCGAGCCAGAGCTTTCCACCTCGGGCGGCACCTCGGATGCGCGCTTCATTAAAGATGTCACCCGCGTGGTCGAATTTGGCCTGGTAGGCGAGACCATGCATAAAGTCGATGAGCGCGTGCCGGTGGAAGATATTCGTAAATTATCGGCAATTTATGAAACGCTGCTGTCGAGCTATTTTAAAGTCTAACCTCGGCCGGTGCATCTAGCAGCTCGGCTGGGTAGTCGACGTGCATGAACGTCAGGCCTTCGGCGGGAGCCACTTGCGGACATTGGGTTCGGTCGCACGCCTCTAATACCGTGCGCGCTTGCTCGAGCGAAAACTTACCATCGCCAACCACTTTTAAAACGCCCGCCAGCGAGCGCACCTGATGATGTAAAAAACTCGGCGCCGAAGCGGTAATGGTAAACACTTCCCCTGCTTGCGAGACCTCTAGCTGCGATAGGGTTTTCACCGCCGAAGCCGCTTGGCATTGCGACGAGCGAAACGTCGTAAAATCATGATGGACAACGAAAATTTTTGCTGCTTCCTGCATGGGCGCAAGCTCCAGCGGATAAGGCACAAACCAAGCGTGACCTAAATCGACCGACAAAGGCGCGCGGCGAGAGCTACTTATATACTCATAATGGCGAGCAAAGGACGACACCCGCGCATCGCAATCCAAACGCGCAGACGCCG
>Ga0102816_1000080_pt1 | contig 44899 bp, 64 predicted proteins | sample ColrivemetaGS545_FD_84509 | JGI IMG/M metagenome (GOLD analysis project Ga0102816, IMG submission 84509) | Estuarine microbial communities from the Columbia River estuary - Flood tide non-ETM metaG S.545 | ecosystem: Environmental > Aquatic > Marine > Intertidal zone > Estuary | place: USA...
ATGTAGCTTAGATGTACTAGCTGTTCCCAGTTGTATGTAGTCACCAGCTTTAAGGGTTGTCCCATCTGAGATAGTTAGGGTAACAGAAGAGGCACCAGCAGTACCCGTAGCTGTAAGAGAGCTGTTAGTAGCTGTACCTCTAGGCTCTGTGCAGTTAGGATCACCTAAGAGAAAGGTATGCACTGGTCCTTGTAACGACAACAAGAAAGCTACCCAAGGCTCACCTAAGTCTCTCCTGACAGGTGGTATAGTTACAGAGGCTTTCCATGCTTGCCCTACGTGTTGTACTACCTGTTGCTTATAAGTAAAGGGAGACTCAGATGTGGCAACAGCATTCATAGCACTAAGGGTTATTTGTGCAAATCCTATGTCAGTTGGTGCAGTCTTTAGTGCCATGAGGTTTCCTTAACGAAGTTATGAAGAGGTAATAGTTTCCCAAGCAGAGCCTGTGTTAAAACACATCTTGCCTAGTGTAGTGTCAAAGACTTGCATACCAGCTCTGTTAATTAACGCATTCTTCTCTGTGGTTGTAAGACTGGGAATTATAGCACTCCTAAGCTCCATAGTAGATATAGCTTTAGTTTCATCAGCACTAATATCTACGACTACAAATTCATCCGTAAGAGACAGGTCAGCACCTGCGATATTACTTAGCTCTGTGATTTTCTTGTCGGCCATCTATTTTAATCCTTACCCAAACGCTTGTTTCATCTGACCACCTCTGCGGCGATCATCCATTATCTGCTTCTTGGTCATGTTAGCGATAGCTGGGGCTTGTTGTGCTATGATCTGCTTAACGCTCTCGTCACCGTTAGCAGTAAAGTTAAAGTTCTGATGGATGATAACGTCACCAGAGCCACCGTCTGCCTGTACCCCTAGCTTACCATTCTTACCACGCTTGAGTGGCATAATAGCTTCTGGGCCAGCTTCACCCATAAGTCCAGTTTTACCGCCGCTCATAGGGAACATAGTAGGAGCACTTACAACTCCACCACTAGCGTAAGGCACTAGCTGGCCGTTACTAATAACGCCACCTTTAGCTAGTTGAACTCCGGGCACATGAGGAGCTATAGCAGAACTAATCATACCTGTGATCTGTTTAACAACAAAGATTTGATACAACTCAGCAATTATAGCCCTAGCCATATCTTTAAAGGCATCAGAGACACTCTTAGTACCGTCTACTATAGAGGTTAAGGCATCACCCATACTGTTAGCTATGGTGTCTGCTACGTTCTTCTGGTGCTCTTCATGTTCTTCTAAGAGTCTAATACGCTTTTCTTCCGCAGCGATCATTTCAGCAACTCTTGCAATCTCAGACATATGGTAATTTCTGGAACCTTCGTCCATAGTAGCTAATTTATCTTTAACTTTGTCAAACAGTTGCATTTTAGTGTTCTGTAATGTTATTTCCTCTTCTGTAAGACCTATAAGTGCCTCACGCTTCTTGAGGTTAAGGTCCATTTCAGCCCACTCTTTAGTGAGTAATTCAATGGCATTTAGTTTTTCTTTACCACCACTCTCTTTGTCAGACTTAGTAAGCTCTTTATACTGCACAGCTAGGTCATAGAGTTCTCTTTCAAGAGTTTTTCTTTCCTCTAGTTTAGCAATAGCTTCGGTCGACAATCCCTCATCCCCAGCCGATTCCTCAAGTTTGCGTTTAGCACGTAAGTAGCCACTGACCGCTTGTCCTGCAAGTTGTCCGTCTCCCCCAGATTGAACAGCAGCTATTCTTGCCTTCATCGTAGCTATCTTGTCCTCTACGCTGAAGTTTATGCTATTTATCACTTCAGTAGCCCTAGCTGCATCTTGGAGTGCCTTTGCCAGCTCTCTAGCATCTTCTTTACTTTCCCGTAGGGCAGTCGTTGCATCCTCAGAAGCATGTTTCCTTTCCACAGCAGCGGCTGCTGCTTTACCAGCCTCTACTGCCAAAGCTTGCATAGTATTATACTCAGCAGCGGACATTTTCAACGCTTCGTGCCCTGCCATAGCTCTGTTGTAAGCAATCTGTTGAGCTTGTCTTATTTCAAGCTCACGGGCATTTTGAATATCACCTTCTGTTTTCATCTTTGCTATAATTTGATCTTGTTCTTTTTTATTAAGGTTAGTGATCTGGTCTGTTATTCTTTGATTAAAAGCATATATCCTATTAAGGTGAGCCACCTCTTTTTTATTGGCAGCTTCTATAGCTCTGTGTTCATCCTCAAGGTGCTTGATGTTTGCCTTACGCATTTGTAGAGCTAAGGCTTTCTTCTCCTCTTGCGCCTTTTTAGCATTTTTATCTGCCTCCTCTTGAGCTTCTGTTAACTCTACTTGCTGATCAACCATAAGGTCTAAGATACCAGACTCTTGGAGGAACAACCTTACTTGGTCTTGGAGCTTACCTTTGCGACCGTCAACAATGTCGTTAAGCGCATAACCCAATTTAATAAGGTCTTGTTGACTTTTTATTGGGGTGCCTAAAGCAACGGCAAGGTCATCTATGTCTTGTTTTAGCTGTACTATATGTTGACGATGCTGAACAGTCTTACCTTCTGCTGCCTTACGAGCTAATGTGTCTGCCTCTTGCATTTCAGCAAGAACATCTTGCATGTCTGCAAGTATGCCTTCTTTTTGTATAACCACCTTACCGACGATAGGGACGTGCTGACCTATAAGTTTGTTAAATTTTGTCTGATACTGCATACCAAAGGTCTTGCTAATCTCAGACCTAACATTTTTAAGGTCTATCTTCTTCATATCTGCTAAAAGTTTAGCAAGCTCATACCGTGCAAGGCTCATAGGAGCTTTTAAGACACTTTCGAGTTGGTCTCCCATAGACTCTATAGCACTTACTTGACTGCCTAGCTCAGAGAACGCTTCACTAAGTTCCTCTACAGACTGCTCGGCGTTATACATCTGATAAGCTAAGTTACCTAATGCAGCTATACCAGCGATTATAGCACCTACAACAGCACCCCCAGTACCAAAGATGCCAGCAAACTGTGAACCCTGTTGCCCGAAGGCTACGAGGGCGTTCTGTCCCGAGGCAACCTGTACGATAAAGTCATTGACCTGATAACCTGCTTGTTGCAGACCAACTGATGCAAACCTCTTAGTTTTCTGCGTTGCCCTATACGCTTGGTCTCCGTAACGAGCAAACTGGTTTCCTGCGTCTACGATAGAGCCACGTTGAAGTGCATTAGTAAAATCATCATAGTCTTTTCTAAGGGCTTTAAGTGCTGCTCTCCCTTGTGCAGTTTTATCACCCCCCCAAGCTTGATTTATACCTTTAACAGCTTCTTTGTATTTTTGTAGGGCCGCATACGAACTACTATACTGCCTCTTAAGCTTTTCTGTCTCACCAGCGAGTCTCTTAGTCTTTTTAACAGACTCGTCTACCATCTTTTGTTCACGTTTTGCTTGAGCAAGAGCAACCCTGTCTGTCTCTACAAAGTTCTTTAACTCTCGCTCTCTCTGAGCAAGCATGAGGTTATATTCTTGACCCTTGGCGATAAGCTCTTCTTGTGTAAGGATGCCTTCTTTTTCTAACCGCATCAAGTCAGCTTGCAAAGTCTTAGTTAACCTGCGAAGTTGATTTGTGGCCTTCATTCCACGCAAGTCAGCAGCAGCTACTTTATCATGGTTCGCAGCACGTTGGACGTTAGCTACGTTAAACTCTTTAAGAGACTTCGTAGCATCTACAATGTCTTTCTTATTGTGAACCATGAATCTGAGGTCAACTACTGGCATTACTGCGTCCTTATGTATATTACGTCAAGTTCTTTGACGGCTTCTACTTCTCTGGGGTCTAGGGGTGTGCCTGTTAATTCTATCCAAGACTTGATGTTCTCGTAGGTTAGAGGGTTAGCACCACTAAAACCCCCTGTCCTAGCCTTGCTACATGCAACAAAGGCAGACCAGATATGAGACAAAAGAAAAGGGAAGTCTGGTCCCTCTAATTCCTTTGGTCTAATACCCGTCTGCCTCTCTACTTGTTCCAGATGCTCACGCTCGCTTGTTCCACTTTCATCAGTCTTGTTGAGTGCGAAGGAATGTTCCGCAAACTCAAGCAAGTCTTGGATCAGGCTTTCGTAAAATCCACAGAGTCAGCAACAGCCTCCTCTATCTGATCCTTAATCCAGAACAAGTTTGTGTAAACCTCTTTGCAGAGTGCCGGTGTTAGCTTAGGCTTCTTACCATCGTAAGTAATATCCCAAGCTGCTGTTGTCCGAACTAAGAGGTCGATTGTGTCTGCCTCTAGTTCCTCTGCGGAAAAGTTAGTAGCTTTTCTCTTTGATGCTTTTGCAATACGTTTGTTTGTATGTTCGTGCATCACAGCCTTATACTCCTTAGTATGAGGAGCGTATACTGTGATAGACATTTCACTACCGTCTTGGTTAGTGAGTGACTCCAATGTAGATGGGTGTACTAAGAGTACTTCTACGGTATCGGAGGTAGGTTTTAAGTTCATCAAGTCCATGTCAGGTTCCTGTCAGGGTTATGTCGGGTAGAAATAAAGGGGAGCATCGGACCCGACACCAATGCCCCCCGCCCTAGCTAGGGATTAGGTATCGGTACGAGTAATCTTCAAGTTAGTTGCAGTTGTCGTATCGAAGAGTGAAGTAAAGCCAAGGCTAATTACACGGCTTGTTGGGCCATCTACACCTACGTCAGCAGAGTTAATTTTAACTCGGGGGAATAGGAAGGTGTAAGCATTAGCAGCAGTTGGGTCATTGACCGACACTTGAATAGCTGACTCTGTTTCGTTAAGGAAACGGTTAATCAGAGAAGCGTCTTCAAAGTATGCTGAGAACGAACCTGTAATTTCTGCACGACCAACCTCAAGGGCTGGTGCTTCATCAGAGCCAACAACAAAGGTAGGTGCGAAGGAGTTGGTTACGTTAAAGTCGATCTGAGTAATAATAGCAGAGGATGCAAGGCCAGCTACATTGTTACCAATCTGTAGGTCACCTGAGTAGGCATCGAAGGGGGAGTTAGTGCTTGCTGCGTCCTGTGTCTTCTCTGTGGCACTCATGGTCATGCCTTTACCTACCATACCAAAGGTAGTAGTTACCATCTGGTTAGGGGCAATAGAGATGCCCATAGTGGAGACAGTTTGACCTGTAAACAAACGAGCCTGATCAATGTCAGCAGAGTAATCTTCAATGGAGAAGTACTTAGGTGTTGTACCTACAGTAAGGTAGTCGTTAGTGCCAGAGTCTGTCCAAGTGTTAAGCATAACTGACTCAAGGAAAGGGTCGAAGTCACCTTTACGAAGGTCACATACAATGTCGCCAGCAGATTGTTTGTTGCCGTGACGTTCATGGCGAGGCATACGGTCAGCTTGAATGTCTGTACCAGCAACTAAATCTTTAGTTAGGTTCAGACCGTGTGAAGTAAATGGGATGTTCTGGAAGTTGCCAGAAGGGGTAACCCCGAATGTGGATTCAGTAACGTAGCTTAGGCTAGACCGTGAACCCTGTGCGAAGGTAGGCATGTGTTATTCTCCTAATTATAAATGTACCAGCCGATTGTAATCGGTATATAGTACCAAGGTGTGTCTAATAGGCCCTGAGCCCTTTCAGTGTAATCTATAGACACGATGGTTGTTGTTCCGCCACTTGTGTAAGAGACGTCAGTGTTTGACTCAAAATTGTCAATTATTAGTTCAGCTAGGGTTTCTGCTGCGGCGGGTCCAGCATTCTCTGGTGCATGTACGTTTATATGGAAGATGCCCCTATAAAGTATCTGAGCGTTTGGACCTCTTGCTGCTCTTACACGCTGCGTGGGAATAAACTCACACTGAACAAAAGAGGTGCCGGTGATAGGGTTGAAGGAAACATTCTCGTAAGCTACAGAAAAAGAATTAGCAGTGGCTAGGGTGGCTAGTCGGCTTTCTAGTGCAGCTCTGATGGTTTTATGTATACTAGCCATTACTCAGCCCCTGTATCTACTGTTGCGCCACCAAGGAGGTTAGCTAGTCTTGTGTATACGTGAGACGCACCTTGACCACCAGCTCTAGGGATGTTCCCTCTTGGGTTGTTCTCAACTATACTGGCATGAGGAGAGTTGTTTCTAATGTTAAAGACGTCTTTAGTTAAGTCTAACTTACCAAGGTCAGACATAAGTTGTTCTCTAGCTACCGAAGGCTTCCCAGACTTTCCTTTACGACCTCTAGCTGACCTACTTCTTGGAGCACCAGCAGTGTTACTTAACGTATGAGACTCAATGTAGGCACCTGTATCTACAGGAGACTCTAACACTAAGAACTCTATAGACTGCACTAACATCTCTCTGACAGCATCTTCTGCTATAGTATCTAAGTCTGATATGACCTCTTCAAAAGTACCTGTAAGTTTAGTTTTAGCCATGATTACTCCTGCACAGTACACAGATGACAGATAGGAATACCAGCAGAGAAGATAGTAGTCACAGAAAGTACCTTTACAGTGTCGCCGTTACCTATAACGAGGTCTTCATCATCAGGGGTTATAGCTAACCCTTGAGCAGAGATAAGAAGCTTACGAGACCCTCTTATGATTTCATCAGTGTTTCCAGCTATCCCTAGTGCATAGTTGTAGAAGTAACCTAGTATAGAATAGTCTGTTGTAGCCTCCCCTGACCTACTACCAGTAGCAGGATCATAAGCCCCATCTGTAGTAACCTTACGCAGAGTCAAAGACTGTCCGTGTTCGCTTACAAGTCTATATAAGTCACCAGACCTAAACATTACTTAGCCCTAACTGTTGTAGTCGTAAGAGTCGGATTCGTTATAACTTGCAGGATTTTTAAACCTATCTCTTCTAAAGCTGGGCTCTATTCTATCAGTATTCTCACGAACAGCTTTAACAGCAGTTGCACTAATACCACCGGCTTTGATACCTATGACAGCACCAGCAGTCTTACCCTGATACTCAAGGGTGTCTGCTAAGGTCATGTACTGCTTTGCCAAAGTAGAGTACTTAGAGGTTAAAACACCATCGAGTTCTGTGTCAACCAGTCGTGAGTACTTAGAAGATATGGCCCTAGCTACCCAAGCGGCAGAGTAATAAACATTGTTGCCAGTCTGAGTGAGACTAAATTCAATCTCCTCGTTCTCTAGCTGTTTATCAAAAGTGTCTGTATCACCAGACAACAACCTAACACTGTTCAATCTGCCAGCGGCAGTAGTTGTGCCAAGGGTAGTAGGATCATACGTCCAAGCCATTAACCGTTCTCCAACTCGCCGTAGTTACGCCTCCAACTACGGATCATACCTCGTTGCTTATCTAGTACCCTAGACTTCTTACAACGCTTTTTGTCATACTCTCTTGTTGTTGGTACAGCGGCTTTCACCTTTTCATTAATACTGTCAACGAGGGCATTAAGTCCATCTATGTCTAAAGCTTCAAGACCGTCTCCAACCCGCATACCAACTTCTTTAGCTGAGTTATGAAAGAGGGTTCTTTGATTGTATAGGATGCGGACTTTGTTATCGTCTATGCTAAGCTCTTTCCAAGGGAAGTGATCACCAGCAGCCCATTGTCTACCGTTAGCGGTAAAGGGCACCCTTACAAATGTGGGGCGATCTACTTGGAATGGGAAGTCTTCTTGTCTAATCATGTCGGGGTCTCCTGTGTGGGTGGGACACCCTAAAGCATCCCACCAGTTCAACTATTATTGAACGATACCGTTGAAGAAGTAACCCAAATCTGGGCCAACTACTTTCATGTCGTAGGACATTTTAACTTGAATGTGCTCTGCAACCTGTTGACGCTTGAGTGCATCATCAGAGAAGGACTCAACAGTAATACCCAGATTGTTTGCTCCAGGAATTGAGTTCCATGCAAAGGTCATACCAGCAGCAGGGGTCATAAGACCTGCATTTGATGGTGTGTGACACAACATAGCATGTTTACCACCAATAAAGGCAGTAGACTCAGCAGCACCCTCTACAGCAGTGTTCTTAACTGCTTCCATGATGTAGAGGTTCTCTACTTCAAAGATCTCAGCCAACTTAGCATCTGTGATCAGAGCAGGGTTGCTGACAGTAGAGCCACCGTTAAGGCGAGCCAGAATGTCTGGGTGATTGATCAGAATGTCACGGACTTCCTTACCAACAACCATAGTGTTTGGCTTATAGCCGCCAGAGGTAAGTTGCATAGTGCGACGAGCATCTGTGACGTTCTGGATAGGTGTTGAGTTAGTATAGTCGTTCCAGAAGACAGGGGTTCCTGCACCAGAAGCTGCGCCAGTCACACTCGTTGTCCAGACACCATTAGCGAAGAATGTCGAAGCAAATTGCTCCTCACGGTGGATCATCAGGCGCATAGCCAGAGTCTCCGCACCCGCTTGGCGGATTTGCAGTACTTCGTCTTCGTTAGCAATAGTCTGCTCGTCAAAGTCCATACCAAGGCCATACACATCAGCAAAGTAGCTGCTGTTGGAGATAGCCATACCGATACGGTTAACCTCAGTGCGTGGCGCAAGTTTCTTTACGTCACCAGTGCGGTTCATGTTGGCACGGTCATAGATGTAATACTTGTCAGACTGACGAGCTACCCCTACCGTGGGAAATACCTTATCAGCGATAAAGTTGTTTTGTGATTGTGCATAAGCCAGTGTCAGATTAGACAACGGGCGGTCGATATGCACCTGTGATGGTGTCAATAGTGGCATAATTTAGTTTCCTTATTCTATGCTATTAAGCGTGTGCGTTGCCAGTGGAGACTAACTCGATGGCGATCAACTGGTCAGTTACACCAGCTTCGTAGGCACGTCCGAGGATAATATCGCCAGAAGCTGAGTTGACAGCTTTACCAGCAGCGTCCGAAGACACGTCATCACCAATAGTAACTGTGCCACCACACTTGACCATGACTTTACCAGATACGGTAATGGTTGATGCAGCAGCGGCGGTTCCACCGACTTCGATGACACCGAAAGCTTGGGCTCCATCACCACAAACTGCGGCTTTACCAGCAGCATCCATAGCAGCAAACAGAAATTGTGAACTGCTAAGATCAGCAGCAGCGATTAGTGTGCGGTTGTCTCGTGATTGAGTAACAGCCATTTTTATTCCCCTTTATAGGATTTAGTGATAAGAGCTTTACCTTCATCGGTCTTAGCTACAGCAGCGTAGGCCAAGGCATGTTCACTCTTCTTCATTTTATGTTCGTCCATGTAGGACTTTACGAGGGCGTCCAACTTATCGGTCGCAGAGGTGAACTCTCCGTCAACGTCAGATTTACCCAGCTCAGTCATACTACCTTCAAAGGCTTTGTCGGCTGCTTTGAGTGCTTGCATGATTGTTTCTTCGTCTCCGAAATTGGCAACCAAAGATTTGGCTACTTCAAGATCAAAGTGTGGTAGTTCGGCCTCTGCATGTTTAACTAAGATAGCATCTGCCTTAGCAACTTCTGCTTCTTCTAGTGCCTTAAGAATAGGCGCAGGAATATCAGCCTTGTTGATCTGTTCATCACCGTAAGTCACATACTCAGGTTCAACCGACTTCTCGATTGAGTCTGATTTAACGATGTAACCAGCTTCTTCCAGAGACTTGCTAAGGCGATCAATCTCGGCTTTAGCTAGGTCTAGTTCAGCTTGAATGGTGTCTACCTCGTCCAACGGACCTTGGTAATCTTTCTTCATGTCCATGTTATACATTTTCATAGCTTCGTCCTCGGACATACCTTTGTCCATGTAAGGCTTCAGCTTTGCTTTCATGTCATCAGACATTTTTTCTACTTCGTTCTCCATAGTTTCTCCCTCGGAGTTGTCCCTTTTATAAAGAGAGACCATTGCTTGTTTGTTAGCTGGACGATCAACCAAGGACAGTTCATCTAACTCAAGTTGTTTAAGTAAATTAGGCATCATAAGATTCCTTGATTGCACGACCACCTATTGAGAAGGCCGCAAGTTCACCAGATTTGACCCTAGCCCAGACGTCATCGTCGTAGACTTTAAAAGCTACAACCCAACCCTCTCGGTCACTCTGGATGCCAAGGGACTCACCAATCTCTTTGGTGACAGGCATGGAGTGGATAACCGCCCCAATCTGATCCCCTTTGTGCATTTCTTTACCGACACGAATATTCTCCATGAAGTTATTCACGGCCTTTACAAGTGTCTCTGGTTCGATAACATCGCCTTGGCGATCAACCACAGGTTCGCCCTTTTCGGTAACGACTGAGGCCCACCCATAGACGAGACGTTGTTCTTCGTCCGCCTTGAGGATTTGTCCTTCGATATTGTGTTTTGTGAGTTGTGACACTGAGGTTCCTCCCTCCCACATTCTGCAAGACCAGTACCCTGCTGTTGTCTTGTCCTTCTTTGAGTCGCAGTTATGCCTTGCACGGAAGTTGGCCCTAGCTTTCGGGTCATCCCTCCGTATCTCCATGTTGGGGTCTCCGAAAGCCACACGTTTGATTTTACCTCCGCTTTGTACGAATACTTCAAACTTCTTATTGCCACCCTTAACACGGCGGGGCTTGTTTAAGGTAACTTGCTCTCCCTGATACTCAGCCTTTGTTACCTCTTCGTCAGACTTTTTACTGCTAGAAGTATGAGAAGCTGGTAAGAGGTCTTTGTCGTGCTTAGGAGACTTAGAACCTGACACGATACGGAGAAAGCTATTTACTCTAGCCATAGCCCATTGCTCAGGAGAACTTACGTTAGGTCTTACAGATCCGGGATTTGTCTTATATGCACCAATACCTCGACGATACACAGCCTGTAGCATAGAGGTCGTTACCTTATGCTTAGACTTGGCGTTGTGTGCTGTTACTTTTGCTTGTAAGCCTTTTGCCATTATGCTTGTCCTCCCATGCCAGCATGGTTTGTGCAGTAGTAGTGAAGAGTGGGTGTGCTACCAGTTACAGCTATTGTGACAGTTGACCCAGAGGAGCCAGCAGTACCCGACACAGTTACGCCTGTTGTGTACTGAGACCCTCCGCCATGTGTACCATTAGCAGTAGTAGAAAACCTAAGTGGGTGGCTAGAATTAGAAGAGTCTGACTGATCAAAGATATAAGTATTACCAGCAACAAAATTTACTGAGGGGGTTACTACTCCCCCAATGTAATACTTGTTTCCTGTACCAAAGCCGTTAGTGCCAGAGGCCACTGTTACTACTAGGGTTGTGTCAGAAGAAAACTTAGCTAGGTATTCTTTAAACCATTTGGCCTCTTTGAATGTAACAAACTTACTAAGCTTAGTAGGGTTAGAGCCGTGAGTTACATCATATTTAGAGGTAGTAGTATTAAAGGTAGCTATGTTTTCGTTGTTGTTACTTGCGTAAGAACCTTCACTTCTAGCCCATTTATTGTATTCTGTCCTAGACATTATACGCCCCTACAACGGAGTATTACCGCCCTTTGGATAGTTGTGGATATACTTGTGGTAATTGTGCAGATAAATGTGTAGTCTCGTCTGTCTATACCGCCAGCAACATAAATAATTGTGTTCTTGCCAGAAATTGCTTGGGAGATGTTTTGTATACTGTCTACAAAAGCATTACCATTGGCAGTGTTTAAATCATAACCTGCGGGTAAAACATACTCTGTAGGATAATCATTAGACCTTACAGACCATGTAACAGAGGTTATGTTAAAGCCAGCAGCTATGTCCGCCCAGTCTATACTGTAATCCAGCAGTTCATCTGGGTCTTTATTGGGCCAAACTAGGCTCATGTCTTGTCCTCTTATGCTGCAAGGTTGTAAGATTGACCGGCAGATAACGTAGGCTTAACCTGTCGAACAAAGGATACTTGTGAGCGAGTTACGTTAAGTGACCTACCCCTGTTATACAAATCGGCTATAGCTGAGTAGTCAAACTTAATACCTGTTGCGGATAGGGTTGATACTTCGGGGGTTAATACTAAGCTGGCGTCTACAGCTACAGCTACTCTTGTGCCTACAGGTTCAATAGAAACAGTACCCTCGACCCCACCGTCAACCTCTGCTAGACCTTTTACGCCTAGGATACCTAATACTGGGGCTAACTCAAGACTTTCAGGAGGTTCAATGTTAGCATCGCCGTGACCAGTAGCATTAAGGTTAACACTTAAGTCAGCCTGTTCTCCTAAAAGCTCTGCTTCTGCTTGGCCTATTGCAGTGAGGTCTGCTACGACAGGGGTAAGAGACTGGCCGAGACAAACAGCATTAGCAAAAGTTTCAAAAGTTAAGCTACTGTTTAAAGAGACTGTAGCCTCTTGACTGTCGTTACTGTAGACTATCTCCGTAGGGTTAGCTGTAAGGTCTGAGAAGCTTTCCTGTAGGATTAACTCACTCTGATACTGAGTTGCGTCCCAAGGGATAGTATTAAAACTCTGAGTGGTTACGGGGTCTGAGCCAGTAGTTGCTTCAAAGCCAGTAGAACCGAAGGGGAAGTTAAGGGAGAACTTATTACCGTCTTGTAGAAGGACGTTATCCCCTGCACCCCCTGCTGCACCATTCTGTAGGATACCCCCGTCAGGGAGGGTTGTAAGCTCCTTGTAGATAGGTACTAATGCAACTTTTGGACCCAGTAACTCTGAGACACTGGCTACCATATTAAAGGTAGTGGTGCTAGTTCCTGCCTCTGAAAGTCCTGTAGGGTACGGGTAGACTACACTGTCTGCGTATTGACGATCTTGGGCATGTAGTTTGACAGGGGGGTTTAAGTACCACTGAGGATCAAACGATCCTACAGTCATATCAAAACCTACAGGGAAGGGTGTCAGGTCTTGCAGTGATTCGGGTATATCTACGTTAATAGGAGGAGGTGTAAGTTCCTTATAGGCCCTAACCAAGACTTTTGTCTGGATATGCCCCGAAGGTACAGCAGCCGTTGACTCAAAGCCTACAACAGGTTGAACAACCTCTGTGGTTATAGCCCCCAGACCTACAGTATTAAGTAGGGAGTGCTCTTGGGGTACAGGGTCTCCGTTAGGAAAGTTGGCGTCTGTTATCTCTGGCTGTAACCTAATACCATAAAAGATATAAGCTGCACCGAAGTGATATAAGCCAGTAGACCCTTCCCCGTACCTGTCTGTACCGATAGTCTGGACCTGTACTGACTCAGGGGTCTCATTTATCTGTAGACCCTTTTCGGAGTCTGGTAGTAGATGGAATAAGGTTCTTGACTTATTTTCCCCTGCCATTTCTAAGGGTCTAGCAGGGTCTGTGGTTTCATCCCCAGCCTGAGCTGTCACTAAGGGGTCAAAATAAGTTGTACCTCTGATAGAATTAGTTTCATCAAAGGTGTTAATAATCTGGAACTGGCCTACGACTACACTGTAGTCACCGTCTTTGCCATTAACAGGGATGTTCTCATAAGTAGAAACACTTAACTCAAAACTAGGGTCAGCTAGTGTAGTAACTGTAGCGGTGTTAATACCGCCAACATCAGCAATATCTTCAGCAGGGGTTAGGTGGAAAAGGTGGGGAGTCTGAGGATATACACCACCGGGGGTTGTAGTGGCGGGGTAAGTGTATGTACCGTTAGTTAAGGGTGCAAAGGCATCTTGGTAAACTATCTGACCATTAATTTCCCCGTTCAACTGGGTCTGCATAGACAGACCTTCAGCCGTACCGTAAGTAACTAATGCGTCATCCCAGACAGGTCCGGTGAGGGGGTCACCACCATCGGCATTGAACCCTATTTGCTGCCTATTACCAAGAATAAGGTTCTTGTCGAAGTAATTACGACCTTGAGTAATACTGTCAACAAACTTTGTGCTGCCAACTTCATTATCTACATGCCATACAGTAGTATTATGTGCCCTTACTGCATCCGTAGATATGACAGCAACTGCTTTAGGGATTACAGTTGAGTTAGGTGTAGAAGCTGGCTCTGGACAAGATGCTTGAACCCCAGTAATACCAACTGGGACTACCTCCCTCTGAGTACCTGCGCCACCTAATGTGGTAGCTGCTATGGGGGCAAAGCCTAGCATCTACTGTCTGCCAAACCCTGTAGGTATTGAGTAAGTTAGTGCGTTAGCTTCCCCTGCGTATATCTGCGCCTTTACGGTGTGGTAGCCGCTTGCGCCAAAAAAGGCTAAAGAAAAAGATTCTGTTTCTGAAGTGGTTCCTGTTTGCCCAACTAAGCCAACGTCTGCTAGATAGATACCTGTACCGGCAGTGCTAGGATCACCAGTGGTGTGTGTCCAAGTGCCATTCAAGCCCCACCATACTCGTTTGTTAGGTGTGTCCCACGCAATCATAATTATATCATCAGTATTACTTGTTATGCTACCGTTTCCATTTAGAGTCGGATATTGACCGTTACTTAACCCTGTAAAAGCATAACTCTTGGCATTACCAACACTGGTTTGCAGCCCCGTACCACCATAATTAAAGTAGAATGCCGAGTAAGTATCACCACTTGAGCTAGTGCCAATGTAAGTCCAAGATGGCGATGAATTAGTTACTGCTTGAAGAAGCCTATCATAACAACCTACAGCAACACCATGCCAAGCAAAATTAAAACTGGACCCAGTAAGTATCTTATACTCTGTATAAAACTTACCATCTTTTAATGGCCCTTGGTAAGCTGCCCCATAGTTGGTAGTAGACCTTGTAGATACAATGTGTACGTACCCTGTACTACTGGCAAACTGTTCGGTTCGGCTGGCATAGTTTCTGACCATTGCTGGTACAGGTACGTAGTCAGTAAAGATAAGTTTAACCGTAGTAAGACTAACAGCGGTCTCTACACCATCAGATGCTTTTGTTCTAAAGGTGATGTTACCTGAGTGAGCAATGTTTGTAGAGGGGGTAAAAGTAAACGCACCAGCAACATTACTTACAGCGGTAAGCATATCTGGAAGGGAACCAGTTTTGTACACGTTACCTAGGTCGTCAAAGGCATCCCAATCATATGTAATAGGAAAACCTGCATCGTCTACAGCAACAGCAGTAATAGCAGTGTTTGCCCCACTCTGGCTAAGATTATGTAAGGATGCTGGAACTGTAGTAAACCTCGGAGCTAACTGATTACCAGTACTAACCCTGTCCCATTCCAGACCATCCCAAATGTAAAGAGCTTTAGTATCTTGAGTCCAAACTAGGTCGGTAGCACTAGGACTGGTTGGCATAGCTGCAAAGTTGGCAACCATAGTGATTCCCCCAGAAGGGGACACAGGCGCCCAGCTATTAGAGCTAGATACAAAAGTTAAGGCTTGTCCGTGTGCAGGGGTAGTACTGTCTACATTAGTTATATCAGCTAGGTACTGTACTACGTCCTGAGCTAACATAGTGAATATTACTACACCAGCGGCTCCAACAGTTATTGCCCCGTTATTAGCAAGGGTAGAAGATGTAGGAGCCCTAGCCATAGTGTAGGTTCCACCAGACAGTCCTATAGTACCAGTGCCCGATTCATATGATGTGCCGTCTTCTATGGTATACCTAACAATATCTCCATCAACAACAGAAGCTTCAGTTAATCCCTGAAACCCCGATACAGCAGACCCGAAGGTTAAGTTACCTGTACCTGCTGCACCCGTGAGGGTCATCTTTGTTCTGTCTATGAATTTTACCATTAGGTATTACCTTAGATTAAGCTATGCGGAGAATACTTGTGGTAGCTCCCGGAGCTGGGAACTGGATAGTAAAGTCACCACTTGTAGAACTGACTGTTCCTCCGAAGGAAAATACAGCAATAACTTCATTACCTACGTTATTATGATTGTAAAGGATACAACCATCAGAAGCTACTGTTACGTTACTAAAGGTAACATCATTAAAATCCATAACAGCAGTTGTAGTACCTGTTGCTATCTGAGGAAAACCTGAAGCTACAGTTGCTTCTGCACCATTATTACCTGCGTTAAGGGAGTATGTTGCATTATAGTTAGTATCAGACACCTCGTCAGCACCTACCGTAGAAATATCAGCGGTGGTGGCATCGTAGTTTTGAGTAAGGTTTTCTTCTTCTTTTAAGAGAATGACCCTCATAGAGTTGTCAAAATCATGAGCACCTTTAAGCAACTGTAGTTTAAACTGGTCACTCAGGGCCGTTGTAATAGTTCCTGCCATGTTATAATTCCTTGTCTTCCTCTGCCTCCTCGGGCAGATCATTTGTTTCAGTTTCGACCTCTAGGTCTGGGTCATAGTTTAGTTCAGCAATAGCCATGAGGTCTTGTATGACCTCTGGATGATCACTGACGTTAATGTCTGCGCCGTTAAGGTTACGAAGGAACCCTGCAATCTCACGTAGATCATGTGGAGCAACATCACCTGCCTTAATACAGGGCATCAGGTCATAGTTAAGTCCGTTAAGCTGCCATAGGCGTTCCACCAGTTGCTTGTTAAGTACATCTACAATAGCTTGGATGTAGCTTTCTAAGGCACGTAGAAACAGATCAGTCTTACTTTTAGATAAGGCGTATGATCCATTGTTACCCCCACCGAGCATAAGAAACTCAGAAAGTACACTACGGGCAATGTCATGTTGGTAACGTCTTACAATAGGGTCAATATCTAGGTTACGAGTTCCTGAACTGGACATTAACTCTACATCTACTAGACGTACATTAGTAGGACTGCCATCCTTGTCAGGATAGGTATCACTAGGGGTGATAATGTAGCCTTGTTCGTTGAACTTTACATCACGTAAGATTTGTTCAAGATTGGCAACAAAACCTGTCTGTGCAGATGTAGCATCCCCAGAGAGATACTCAGAAGGGATACGAGCTACAGGGATACCTGCTAACTCACGTTCTACTGCTATGGCTTCTATGGATTGTAGGTTGTTTAAGTATTGGTACGATGTGTAAGCATTGCGTAGAATACTACGACCGCTGGGATCACCGTTAATAGAAGTAGTTCTATAATAGAGGCTTTTGTTAGCTGGGATGTAGTGTTGAGAAAGTGCATAACCTGTATCCTGATAAAGCCCCAGTACTTCGCCTGTCTTGGTGTCTACATCAAACCTAGAGACTGTCCAAGGCGCACGACAAACAATTTTACGGACACCCATGCGCCCGTCAGTATACTTACTATACTTCTTATACGACTGTTTAGTAGGCCCAACACGGCGCTTATAGACAACCTCAAACCAAGCAAAGCCATACGACAGGCTTGATAACGCTTCCGCAACATGGTCATCAAGCGAATGTTCCATGTCATCAAAGACACTTTCCACAAATAGAGCTTCATTCTTAGCTTCCTCAGTGTCATTAGCTGGTTCAACCTTGAGTTTGACGTCTCTAAGTACTTGTTCAGCAGCATACATAACTGCGCCAATAGTACTGTCATTATCTCTCATTTCCCTATATTTACGGATAGCAGCCTTGCCACGTAACTCAGGAATAAATTCATCAGACCTTATCTGACCATTACGGACGTTCTGTCCACTGACCCCTAGTGTTTGGGTCGCTTTAGTTTTACTCAATCTTCTGGGCATTATAGGAGTCCCTTAGCACTAGAATATGCTAGTTTAAGTTGTGGCTTTGCGTACCCATTAAGACTAAGGTCGGTGATGGCCCATACACAGGCATCTAATCTATCTGGCGACCCTAAAGACCCAAGAGGTTCCCATTGAACCATCTGATCCTCCAAGTCGTTAAGCCCTCTGACGTGTTTAACTCTGCCTTGCTCGTATAGTGCAGATACAGGTTCAGCCCTAGCCATCTTGCCTCTACTCGCATGAACGAGGCGTATGGGTAGGGTTTCATCTTCTGTGTGTAATGTGTGTCTTACCATGTCGCCGCCCTGATTCTTCTCGGCAACGATCCTATCAGCCATGTGCTCTCTGTATAACTCAACAGCCTTAGATGCCCAAGCTTGAGGACTATAGTTTCCTGTGTGGTCCTCTAAGACATAAGCTGTACCGTTTACGTCAACACCAGCTACTATGATACCAGTCATATCAGAGTCAGTGTTATTACTAATAGCAGGGTCTATGGCTACAACAATTCGGTTAAGTTGGGGGACGTCATCTTTGTCTACCTCACACTCAGCTAGTAACTTACGGTTCCACAGGGCACCAGAGGCTTCATCTAGTATCTCTGCGTATAACTCTTGTCTACCTAGTCTAGTACCCTCGTAGGTCTTCTTTACTGCTGTAAGAAAAGTATCAGCAAGATTAGCACTATTATCAAAAGTTGATCCAGTCGAGACATGAGTCTTCTCGTCATCTAGGATACTTCTTAGTAACTTAGTAGTCTTAGGTGTAGTAGTAACAAAAACTATGGGTCGTTTACCTAAACGTAACCCAAACTGCATCATGTCCCATGTGTCTTGTGCATTTCTCCAAGCACATAACTCGTCACACCATGCACTGTAAGCCTGTGGACCCCTGAGTCTTTCTGGGTCTTCTGCTGAGAAAAAGACAGCCTTGGCACCATTAGCCCAAGTCATGCTGTTATTAGTAGGAGACCACACAGGATAACCCATGTCAGCCTTACGGTAGGTCTTGTCGCTCTTGTGGCATACATTAAGGAGACCTGAGTCCCCCTCGACCATAACTCTACGAACGTCTCCTTTAGTGGGGGCAACACAATGAACGATCCTATCGCCCATCTTGATTCTATGCCTGACCCACTCAGCTCCTGCTCTTGTTTTACCCCAACCTCGTCCTGCTAGGGCTACCCAAGTATTCCATTTACCGCTCGGTTCTAGTTGATCTGTTCTAGCCCAAAAGCTCCAATCATGTTGTAGCTCTTGTGCTTGTTCAGGTGTTAGCTGCTTAAGTGCCTCTTGTACCTCACCATCAGATAAAGCTCTTAGAGATTCTGCTGTAAGCTTACGCTGCGTCTTCTGTGTCAGGGTTTGCATCTGTATCCTTGCCCAACAAAGTCATGAGGGCATCAATAGCACTTGAGTCTTGATCAGGGTCAGTATACTCGTCGGGGTCATTAACTGTGCTCTGAGGGCTCCAACCACCCTTACTACGCAAGAATAACTCTTGTGAAGCAAAGTGTCCTTCCATAGCTTGTTGTACGACTACATTACCAACCTTAGAGACAATCTCTGCTCTAGCTTCAGCTATATCATTACCGTACAACTTATAGAATGTACCATGAGATCCCGGAGCATTCTGATACTTCTTAGCTACAGTAGCCATAATATCCTTAATGCTCACACCATCTTGAACCGCTTGCCGAACATACTTGGCAATAGGCACACTATAAGGGAGTACTTGATTCTTAGGGTATGTCATTTTGCAGTAGCTTTAGCACCAATGGTTAGGTCTACAACAGCATCTTTCTTAGTTGTACCTAAGTTGGCAACAGCATCTTGTTTGTCAGACATTACGTTAGTTCCTTATGTTTGTCATAAGTTATAATGGGGAGGGCAAGGTCAGATACTCTGCGTCTCACTCATGAAATATATTCGGGGAGGTGTGAGCATGACGCTTGCCGTGCTATACCACATAGGTATTTTTTTGTATATGTCAACCCCTAAAGTATAACTTTTTTATATCTTTCGTATAAGACACTGATTTAACACAAAAGAAAGTTTTAGTTGGGCAACAGAATAATCATAAAAATTATAACAGTTATCACTATTAATGGTATATCAGGTGTCAAGGTTCAAGTTCTTCTACAAAGACTTCTTCATTAGTTATAAACTCTAAGAGGTCTATAAGACAATCCTCTTTAGTTTTATTTATATAGTAGTACTTACGACCCTTATATTTGACAACACAGTAAACACTAAAGTCTATTATTCTTTTGTTGTCATGATGTACTATTTCCCTAAAGTCTACTAGCACCGCTTAAGTCTCCTAACATATGTATAACGTATGTTTCACTTAATTATTTAACTATTATGATTAAAACTAAAGTTATTGGTCTTATGTTTAACATACGTATAACATATGTTATGTCCTGTCCTGTCTTTGACATATAGGAACTAATTTTTATTTGTCAAGGTGTAGACTCTGAGAAAAGTGTATTAGTGTGACACTTTGGCACAGTCTTTGTTATGCTAAGGTATTTTTTTATGTTATAGATAGGGGTGGAGTCGCACAGAGCGAGAACCTTGGGTTGTATTCCCAAGGGTCCCACTATCCTATAAGTTGATACCCCATGAGGCGAGTAACCAAGCTAAGTCCTCAACCCATACGTGTGCAACTAGAACGATAGCCAGAATGGCTGCAAGTCTACTTAAAGCTGTAATCAACAACTCTTCTTGACGTTGTGTAAGCCTCATAAAATTCTCCTATAAGTAGAGGGAACCGACCGGAGCCAGTTCCCGTTGAGGTTGTATTACTTGGCTGCCACTTTCTTTTTCTGAGCTAAGCCAAGACCTACCTTGCCGAGTGCTTTTGCTTTGTTGGCGTCTTGATAACCTTTCAGTTTTTTGACTATTGCTAAAGCATCTTTGTTGAGGTTTTTGTTAAGGTATTCAGCGAAAGCAGCTCTAGTTTTAGGACCATAATCAGAACCACCGTTAGTGAATTCACGGCTGAATGTGTGCCATACGTGAGCTACTAGGTCTTGGGACTGCTCTGGCTCTTCAAACCATGATACTGTGTGCTCCAGAGCATCACGAGCCACTGGGAAGATTGCATCACGTAGGCTGTCCTGTACGTGATCTGTAAATACTTTCAGGTCCCCAGATTTGTCAGCGGCTGAGATTTTTGCGTCTACTGTGTCGGCATTAATTACGTTAGTCATGGTATAAACCCTTTCAAGGTTCTGAGAAAAACGGCCTATATGGCCTCACCGTTGTGGTGTACCCAATATCTACCAGTCCAGCACATAGGCGTCAACCCCTAATCGACAATTAAATGCAATAATAGTGAAATAAATACGAATCGCCAGAGACCCCTAAAATAGCCCCATACAGAGCCATCTCTGGTTTTCAGGTGTTCGGGTTCAAAATAAGACGACCTTGCATTTTCATATCATGAGACGGTAGCAGAGCCGGGCTAATACAACTTAAAGGCGATACAACTTAAAGTTGATCAGACCAAGACTAATACAACCTATGGGCGATACAACCTAAGGTTGCTCAGAGTTAAACTAATACAACCTATGGGCGATACAACCTATGGGTTATTAGAATCGTTCTAATTCAACTTTAAGGCGATACAACCTATACGGTACTTAGAATCGTTCTAATCAACTTAAAGGCGATACAACCTAAAGCTGTTTTAGAATCGTTCTAATCTACTTTAAGCTGATCACCTTAAAGGCGAGCGAGTAAAATAAAATTCACTCAACCTAAAAGCGAGTGGCTCTGAGTCTGACTCTGAGTAATACTATGACCCCTACCATGGGAAATAGCCGGACCCCTACCATGGGAAATAGCCCTACCATGGGAAATAGCCTCGCTTCGCTCATGGGCTCTGAGTCATACTCTGAGTAATACTATGACCCCTACCGTGGGAATTGGTCTTGCTCCGCAAGCGGCTCTGAGTCTTACTAATAGTCTTACTCTGACCCCTACCGTGGGAAATAGTCTGAGTAATCATATGATTAAGAGCCGTAGTTCATCCGTTTACTCAGGAAAATACTAAGACTCGGACTAAGAGTTTCCCCCCATCTGGACCTAATACTTTTGTTGCCCATAGAGCCAGTTCCCGCCAGTTCTCACAAAATCTCAGAGGCTAAACCACCGTCAACAAAAGATATTCTCGCAGAGCACATTCCTAGACTTAACTATTAGCAAACCTCATAGAATAAATCTCCGCTTGACTTCTGACCCTCTTTCTGGTATGTTGATCTTGGGTCAGAATGTCTCTGGCCTGCTCACTCTGAGCTTTTACTAATAGTAGAACCAATAGGAGAACTATTATGATTACGCAAGAATTAGCTGATCAATACATGCCAGAACGGTGTGTCAGATCTTGGGGACTGGCACTTGCTCAGTTTCCCAAGTATGACTTAGGCTGCCACCCAGACCCTCTGGGACTTGCTCGTAGAGTAAGAAATCATTTCTATAATAGGATTAATCGCATAGCGCAGGAAGAGATAGACAATTATTATCATTCTGTACGACAGGCAAGAGTTCGGGTTAATAACGATTACCTGAACGATACTATAACCGAAGAACAATGTGACACTCTATTATATATGCTCAGGAATACTTATTCTGAGTATCGGTCGTTAGTTAGCGATCAGGTAGAGCTAGTCGTAGAGACTATGTTGCCAAACCATGACCCTAAGTCTGCGGGTTTCTTGGTTCTCTGGCTAGACCAGAAAGGCAGAGACCGAGGCAGAGACGGGCGTATTGTCTTACGTTCTGGCAAAGGTCTCAGAAAGATGTTTCCGTGTCTTACTGATAAGGAAATCGAGACCCTTAATGATGAATATCGCCATGAGTTCTCGGTCAAAGAACTAATCATACACTCTGGTCAGACTAGGGCAGACTTTGCCCGTGCCAAACATAGTCTCATAGGCAAGCTAGAGAACCCAGATACTACATCTGGTCGGAAGTTTCTCGGCAATAGTTGTATGAGGTATGATTTTAAAGTTACTCGTAACTTACCTATGCAGCCCACTGAGGCTTATGCCTCTGGGGATTTTACTGTCTACTGGACAGAAGATACCTCTGGCAAGATTTGCAGCAATGTTATTGTGTATGATAGACAGAAAGATAATCAGATAGCCGCCCCAATATACGGTGTATGTGAAAAGTCTATTGATATTTTGCAAGAGTTGTTGTCTGAAAAAGGTGTTGAGCTTTACACCCATTACAATAACAAGCGTTGGTCTGGTGCTAGGCTCTTACGTTTTGATAATGATGATGGTGAATACATCGGCCCATACCTTGATGTGATGCCTCAGTCTCTTAGTCCGACTGCATGTGGCAAATACTTAGCTATAGACCCCAACGGCGATATTAGTGGGACTACTTATCAAGGACTATTATATGGTAACGGACAGAGTTGCCACGTTTGTGATGATAGTATTCATCGGGGTAATGAATATCATTATAATAATGAGACCTATTGCTCTGACTGTTACCATGACCGTATCAGACAGTGTAGCTATTGCGGTGATGATACAGAGACAGACGACTGCACCACTGTCCAGACTGAGTGCTCTGACTACGAAGAATACTGCGAGTGCTGCACTAATCAGCACACTGTTATTACTAGTAGCGGCGAGACTTGGCTAGAGCAAGATACTAGGGTGACTGCAAATAATGCGGTTATTAGTATTGACGAATACAACGCTTCATACTTCACCTCTGACTGGGACGGGGAAGTCTACCCAGACCATCAAACAGCACCACTAGAGAACGGTGACGTTGTATCTATGACAGAGGCAGCAAACCACGACGACTATTACTATTGTGAAGATAGTGGACTATGGAAAGAAAGACCAGATGACAACTCAGATGACAACAACCCGTCAACCCCTATTACTGAAAGCTAGGTGGAGAATGCACAATCTTATCGAGATGTTGGCCTATTGCCGACCACAACACTCAGAGACTCAGAGAGAGTTCTGCGAGAAATTCCTCAGACCAGTATTCGGTCAACCCGACAATGAAGGCAACTATATCTTAGTCATAGGCCATGCCCCGACTATTTGCTTTGCCAGCCATCATGACACTGTTCATAAGACAGATGGCATGCAGGAAGTCTTAGTCAAGGGTGACAATGCCTCTCTGCCGCCTATGTCTGATAGCTCTTGCCTAGGTGCAGACTGTACCACTGGCATATGGTTACAACTAGAGATGATCAGAGCAGGTGTCGAGGGCGTCTATGTTGTCCATGCCTCAGAAGAGATTGGTTGCTTAGGTTCCAGATACATTGTCGGACGTAACCCCAGATGGCTGCAAAGACTAAACGCCGTAATATCGTTCGACCGTAAGGGTACGGAAAGCGTTATTACACATCAGATGGGTCTGCGTACTGCGTCCGATGCCTTTGCTGTATCCTTAGCAAAAGTCTTAAACTTGCCTCTGCGTCCAGACGATACTGGATCTTATACAGATAGCAACGAATATGCCTCTGATGTTTCGGAGTGTACTAATCTCTCTGTAGGCTATTACAGCCAGCATACTAAGAACGAGCATCAAGACCTATACTATCTCAAACAACTCAAGGATGCTCTCATAGCCGCAGACTGGTCTCAGCTAGTAATAGCCCGTGACCCGTCTATCTCAGAATACAAGTACGAACGTGGTGGCTGGGATAGCGATTGGACCCGTGTTAATAGGCAATATAATACCTCTGCCTTTTTCGATGACATGTACCCTGCTCAGATAGGTAGCTCAGAACGTGATGAACGGGACGATCTTACAGACCTACTCCGAGAATACCCTGCTCAGATAGCAGACTGGCTAGATGCTAATAACATCACCTATGATGACCTTATACAAGAGCTAGACCTTGTAGACCCTAAGCTGCGGCGTACTACCTTCTGGTAATACCCTAGTATCATACCAGACCTCATAGGGTCCGCTCAGACTTGACAATCTGGGCGGGCCTTTCTGGGTGAAAGAGGACGCCCGCAGAGGCCGTGGGAAGCCCCTTACAGGCTCAAGTTACCATTTAGCAGGTAACCATAGCCAAAACGCAAGACGGGCCTATACGGGCCGCATATGCAGCCAATCGCCCAGATCGGGCTAACTATGAGGTATACTATGAGCAAAGCAGATATAGACACAAGCTGGCTAGAACACTTAGATACAGTAATAGCTAGAGAGCAGACCGAAAAAGACTTTGACGGGGAAGTTAATCAACTAATAGATGACATTATTTGGTCGTGCCCTATCCCAAATCTCGTACAGTCTTCTATTAGTAATTGTTTTACATCATATTCAGACCTTGGAAAGGGGACCAAAAAATGAGGATACGCATACACGTTAACCAACACATAATCAGAGCTAATGCTAAGAACGGCAGGAACGATCCGACTCTGACCGCTAAGACCTATAAACATAATTACAAAATACATGAGGTAGATTTGCAGGTTAGCTCAGAGGTAAGGTATGAGCCAGACCACCCCCTGCCATGCGGAGCAAAGGTCTGGATCGAAGCAGAGGCGCAAGAACTATTACTAACAAGTCTCCAAGGAAGGGAGATTCTCCGTGTCTTATAATTACCGCTTAACATTCTATGATCAATATGGCGAGTTGATCTGTCATAAAGCTTTTCGTAGCAGGTCAGAGGCTGAGTCAGAGTTAGCCAGAGCAAAGGAAGCAGGACTATGGGTCAGACTATTACCATATTAAATACTCATACAATTACTAATACTAAGGCTCTGAGTAATACTCAGGGTCTTTTTCTTTGTCTTACTAAGACCGGGACTATTACTCGGACTAATACTAAGAGTCATACTAATACTCTGAGTAATACTAATACTCTTAGGCCGGGCATTACTAATAGCCCTACAGTAGAAAGCCCTCCGTGGGAATTTGGCCCCTACGTGGGAATTTAGTGTGACATATTTGCCACCCCTACGTGGGAATTTGTACCCTCCGTGGGAATTTGCTTGCACCCTACGTGGGAATTTGATTTAGTGCTGGCAGTGAAGGAGAAAAAATATGAGTGAAGAACTAAAAAGAGAGTTGCGTATGCTAGGCGTACTTGATTATAAGACCCCTACGGTGGAAAATGATACACCACCCATTTGGGTAAGAGACGATGTAACCTTTGATGATGAAGGTGAACCAAACTTTTAGGAGAGTCAAGATGATAAGTCGTGATCAGTTTATAAAGATGTATGACGAGTACGGAGAGTGTATGACTAAGTTAAAACGAGTGCAGAAAGAGAATGAGAAGCTACGAGAAAGCTACGAGATTCTTAAACGTGAAGCTGACTACTGGGAAAGGGAAGCTAAGAAAATGAATGAGAAAAACCACAAGCTAAGGGCACAGTTAAAGCTATGGAAAGGGACAGCACCTTGAATAACTATTTACTTTGTAGCGTAAATACTCAAAATATACGGCATAGCGTAAAAAAAAGGACAGGTCAATGAGACAACACATATACGACACTTGGACAGCCGTAATGGACTCAGATAAAAGTCCACTAAAGAATATACCTGATACATCTACACGTCACATGATACTACAGATACTTGCATGGATGTGGTGTATTGCTTTCAGCATGCTTATTGGTAGCTACTTCGTCTTTGCATTGAGTGCCATAGCACACATAGCATTGCTTGCAGCCATAGCTGTAACTGTAGGTACATTTGATGTAGCTAATAGAAACCCCCAGATGTTAACTAACATAGTTAAACGTATTGATGGGTATAATGGTAGACGTGATAACGGAGAGCATGACTGATGATTAAAGTAACATACATAGACCACATGGGTAGTGACCTGAGTGTTGTTAATGCAGCTAGGGTAAGCTTTGGTAAAAAGAGTGAGTGGAACAACAAAGATTATGCTGACATATGGGACAATGAAACTAGTGAAACCACTAGGGTACACTACCCAAAGCTTAAGAAAGCCGACGAAAAGTTAATCAAGTACCTAGCCAAGCACGGTCACTATAGCCCCTTTGGTCATGCTTTTGCGTCTTTCCATGTCAAGGCTCCTATCTTTGTAGCTAGGCAGTTGGTCAAGCATAAGTTCTTACGTTGGAATGAGATTAGCCGTAGGTATGTAGATGATAAGCCTGAGTTCTATACCCCTAAAGTATGGCGTGGTAAAGCTGAGGATAAAAAACAAGGCTCTTCTGACAAAGTTATTACAGAGTTTCTTGTTCAAGGGGGGGATAGATACACACCTAACCACCTCAAGCAAACTATGGACATAGCTGACGGTTATGATTCTGTAATGGACGAGTCTTGCATATCACTGTACTGGGACTTTATAAAAGCAGGAGTATGCCCAGAGCAAGCACGTATGGTGTTACCTCAGTCTACAATGACAGAATGGTATTGGTCAGGTTCACTAGATGCTTTCATGGATATGTGCAATCTAAGATGTAAGCTGGACACACAGTATGAGACTAGGTTAGTTGCAGAATACATACAAAGTGAGATGATCAACCTATTTCCAGTATCAGTAGAGGCTTTAGTAAGATGACTTTTAGTGAAATTATGTACTACTTAGAAAAAGTAGAAATGGACGTTCATGATAAGTTTGCTGCTAGGATAATGCTAATAGTTCAAAACAAGGTGAGGGAAGTTAATGCAAACGAGGACTTTAAAGATTGGTCACTAGACTACATAATAAGTCTTAACGACAACCACAAGGAGCTGGTGCGTAATGAAGGTTGAATGGATAGACCCACACACGTTATACATAATCCACAACAACTATATGTATTGTGTGTTTGAACAGGATGGTAAAATTGTTATGGAAAGCAGAAAGCTACCCGCTAGTGACTAACATAAGTTTAACATAAGTTATTACTATTATGTTTAATACTAATAGTTAAAAACTTATGTTTAACTAAAGGGCCCTTAAGTTAGATGGGTCACTTTGGTTTGTTGTCAAGAGGTAAATAAAAATAAAGTTTACCCTTGTATCTTTGTTGCCATATGATATGTAGACCATACTAGCGGTTTATGACCTGAGCGTCATAGGAGAACACGATGACTGAAATATCACACCAACCCTGTCCTTTTGTAGCCTGTGGCTCGTCTGACGCCTTTGCCTACAATACAGAAGGCACTGGCTATTGTCATAGTTGCGGACAGGGCTACCCTGCCAACAGGTCACACGAAACATTTGACTGGGCAGAAGACAAGTACCCGAAGAAGGAAAGAGGAAACATGAGCGAATACATCCCGACCACAAAGACCATACCCACTACGGGTGATGGCAAGTATGTTGACATGAGGGGCATTAAAGCCTCTACTATGGAAGACTATGGTGTTATGACCTTTGATACCACACAAGAGTACAAGTACCCTAGTGGTGGCGTTAAGGTTCGTAATCTGACAGAGAAAGGGTTTTGGGCTAAGAACGGGTTCAAGGGGGACGAGTTGTTCGGTATGAACCTCTTCACCGCTGGATCATCTAAGATGTTGACCATAACTGAGGGAGAGCTAGACGCCCTCTCTGTGTCGCAGATGCTTAAGTCTGGCACCTACACTAACCCTGTGGTGTCGTTGCCCTCTGCTACCCCCTCTAAGAAGCTGTGGGAGAACTGTAGTGAATGGATCAATAGCTTTGAAAAGATCATCATTAGTGTTGACGGGGATGAAGCTGGTAATGCTATTGCCACTAAAATATCAAAGCTGTTCCCCAACAAGACTTACAGGGTGTCACATGACAAGTACAAAGATGCTAACGAGTTTCTACAAGCAGGGGCTGGACAGGAGTTTAAGTCTGCTTGGTGGAACGCTAAGAAGTATGTTCCTGACAATGTTCTTAACACTGCTGATCAGTTCCTTAAGCTGTTTAGAGAAACTCCCGACCATCAGTTTGTGCCTACAGGTATACAATCCCTTGACGACAAAATCATGGGACTCATGCAGGGTCACTTTACCGTCATTAAAGCACCCACTGGTATTGGCAAGACAGAAGTAATGAGGTTCTTAGAGTACAATCTGATACAAAAGAACGTACCATTCGCTAGTTGGCACCTAGAGGAGACAAAGCTTAGGAGCCTCTTAGGGCTTGTTAGTTACTCTTTGGGTATGAATGTGACCCGAAGAGACCTGATCGACACGCAGGGTGCCACTGAGCAAGTAGAAGCCGCTATTAAGAAGATAGCTAAGAACGAGTGTATCTACCAGTTCTTCTTAGGTGATGGTCAAGGTACTGAGGAGTTGTGTGAACAGATCAGATACTTTCGTGAGGCTTGTGATGTTCGGTATGTATTCTTTGAGCCCATCCAAGATGTAGTGTCGGGCAGGTCAGAGAGTTCTAAGGAAGAGTTGTTGTCGGATTTGTCTGTACGGTTGTCTAAGTTAGCAGCAGAACTTAATGTGGGTATCATTACTATCGCACACACTAATGATGACGGTGATCCTAAGTATTGTAAAATGATTGGACAAAGGGCTTCGGTTATTATAGACTTGAGTCGTGACAAAGAAGCAGAGGACGATCAGGAAAGAAACACAACGACCTTGAAGGTCGAGAAAAACCGCCCATGTAGTGAAGAGGGTTACGCTGGTTCTCTTCGGTTTAACATGGATACGTTTACATTACAGGAGTTGGACTATGGATGATACAGAAGAGTACTACAACTTTAACGAGGTTTACACAGTAATAGTCCCAAAGGAGAAAGGGCCACAGGACATTATTGTTAGGCTTGGGTGTGACGATAAGCATGACCCCGCTGCTTGGACATTGCTCGGCGCCTACGGTGACACAAGTGGTGAATGGATAGATATTACAGTAGAAGAGTACTGCCAAGCTATAGAGTTAGTGCAGACAATACATAGGAGGTTGATATGAACAAGACTTGTAATAAATGCGGAGAGAGTAAGCCTCTGAGTGAGTACTATGCTGACCCGAAAGCAGCAGATAATCTTCACTTAAGTTGTAAAAGTTGTCATATAGCTAAGACTGGGTTAGTACGCCTGTTAAAAAAAGGTTTTGCCAGTTTAAAGCCTGATCGGTGTGAGTGTTGTGGGAGTACAAGTGAGCCACTACAGGTTGACCATGACCACAAGACCTCAATGTTTAGGGGGTTTATCTGTCAGAGTTGTAATATGACGATAGGTCATGCAGGGGATAGTTATGAGGCTGTCTTAAAAAAAGGCCTAGACCCCATGTTCTTAGACTACTTAAATGTAGCTCAGTGGCGTATGGGTAGTAAGGTTTATGCTGGCAGAGGTAATAAGAGGAAAAAAGTATGACTATATTTGACATTGAAACTGATGGGTTCTTGGACAAGCTAACCAAGATACACGTTGTAAGCTACAAGACACTTGACATGAGAGACCCTGTGTCTATCTTTGACTATGATGAAATGCGTAAGTTTTTCTTGAGCCAAGACACTCTGATCGGTCACTTCATTGTTGGATTTGATGTTCCTGCAATCGAAAAGGTCTTAGGTATTACTATTAAAGCTAAGTTGATCGACACCTTAAGTGTAAGTTGGTATCTCTCGCCAGAGAGGGCCAGTCATGGTCTTGCATCTTATGGAGAGGACTTCGGTGTGCCTAAGCCTGTAATAGAGAACTGGAACGACCTATACAGGGACGATTATGCTCACCGTTGTCAGGAAGATGTTAAGATCAACTTCCGTCTGTGGTCGATACAAGAGCAGAAGCTTGACCGATTATATCCGATTTCATCCGATAAGTTTAGGTTCTTAGACTATCTGACAACCAAAATGAGTACTGCTAGAGAGCAAGCTGACAATGGTTGGCGTCTTGATACAGTTAAAGCTAACGCCCTGTTAGTTGAATGGGAAGCAGCTAAGGCAGTTAAGGTCAACCAGTTGATCCAAGTTATGCCAGAGAAGCAGCACTGGGTTATGAAGCACAAGCCAGCACTGGATAGAATGACCCTTAAGAACGGTCTGCCATCTGCCCGTGCTACTAAATGGTTTGAGCTTTTGGCCGAAGCTAAGTACCCGTTGACTACAGAGAGCCTACGGGTGCTACAGAAGACTGACCCAGCTAACCCTAACTCGCCAGATCAGGTGAAGGATTGGTTGTTCTCTATGGGTTGGGAGCCTTGTACGTTTAACTTCGTTAAGGAAGGTGATGGTGTCAACATGGTAGAAAGGAAGATACCACAAATCCGCAAGGATGGTGAACTGTGTGCTAGTGTTAAACGTCTTATAGACGTCAACGAAGGTGTAGCCCTACTAGATGGTCTTACTGTGTTGTCGCATCGTATTGGTATCATCAAGTCGTTTATCTCCTGCGAGAAAGACGGGTTCTTAAAGGCTACCATCAGTGGCCTGACCAATACGTTTAGGTTCAAGCACTCACGTCCTCTGGTCAACTTGCCCTCAGTGGACAAGCCTTACGGTGAGGATATTCGTAGCTGCTTGATTGCAAGGGAAGGTATGACTTTGTGTGGTGCTGATATGGTAAGCCTAGAGGATACTACTAAGCGTCACTACATGAAGCCACTTGACCCTGACTACGTTAACGAAATGTCTAAGGATGGGTTTGACCCTCACCTTGACCTTGCTAAGTTTGCTGGTGCTGTAACACAAGAGGATATTGACAAGCACAACTCTGGTGAAGTTAGCCTCAAGGCGTTGCGTAAGAACTACAAGGTGGTTAACTACAGTGCTACATATGGCGTAGGAGCCCCTAAGCTGGCCCGTGAGACAGGTCTTACGCAATCAGCAGCAGCTACCCTACTAGAAGCTTTTTGGGCCCGTAACTGGGCCGTACAGAAGGTGGCTAACCAAGCTAAGGTTAGGGAGTTGTTTGGCAAGTCTTGGATACAAAACCCTGTGTCAAAGTTCTGGCATGTGTTGCGTAGTGATAAGGACAGGTTCAGCACACTAAACCAAAGTACAGGTGTTTACTGTTTTGACACTTGGGTTAGTTACGTCAGGGGTCATGGGGTCAACATACTAGGTCAGTTCCATGACGAGATAATTGCAGAAATACCACAAGCAAGGGGGGATGAACTGGCTAAAGACCTTAAAGACTGTATGAAATATGCCAATCAGGATGTAAACCTAAACATACCACTAGGTATCGACTATTCTTTTGGTAAAAATTATGCAGAAATTCACTAAAGGGGGTTGAAAGGTGAGCTTTCGATCCTATATACACTAAACCTCATATAAAGGAATGTAAAATGAGTAAGGCAAAAGCAAGAGTTATCGTGATGAAGGGCTTCGTAGAGTATGCAAGGGTCTTCAAGGAGAACATGGATAGCAACCCTGACTATCACCCGACAGGTCAGTTTAATATGAACTTCTACCCAGAGACAGAAGATGATCTGCAAATGTACTGGGATGCTGGTGTGGCAAAAGAGTTTCGGGGCCACCAACGTCTTAAAGATCCACGGTCAGGTGATGGCTATGGTATTGGTCAATACATCCGTCTCAAGCGTGACAATGTAAACCCTATCGCAGAGACACTGGGGGGTGCACCGCAGGTGGTTAACTGGTCTGGTGACGAATTGACTAAGGGCTCTAACTGGTCTTTCTCTGACGGGGAGCTAGGCAACGGTACTAAGGTACAAGTTAAGGTCACTGTCTATGGTGAAGGTGATCGTACAGGACACCGCATTGATAAGGTCGGTGTGATTAACTTGGTGGAGTACCAGTCCACTGTAACAGAGGATGGCTTCTAAGTGAAGCTTATCACTCTTAGCCAAGAAGCATGGGGGCCTGACGATAAACGTGAGGCTTCCTATTCATCCTCTAATGTAGAGACAATCGAGGACTTCCTAGATCATTGTCAAAACGTGGCTAGGGTTGCAGGGTTCGGGGACTTAGCTATAGGGTCCAAGGTTATGAACGGAGAAGAAACATGGTCCCAGTTCTAAAGACTATCGTGGATGGCGATATAGTGGCATACCGTTCCGCCGCCCACAAAGTAGAGGTAGATGGTGTAAAGCGTGAGTGTACTGAAATAGAAGCACTAGAGTACGCTAACGCTTTTATGAAGGAGATTCTTGCAGAGTGTTCATTCTATAATGAAACTGGCGACTACTCTGTTTATCTCACAGGTAAGGGTAACTTTCGTTTCGATATTGCTAAGACTGCGGTCTACAAAGGAAACAGAAGTGACAAGCCCAAACCTAACTACTTACAGTCAGTGCGTAAGTATCTGACTGACGAGTGGGGTGCCATAACCTCAGAGGGTGAAGAAGCTGATGATCTAATAGCTATTGATGCTGCTAAGACAGGGTACAAAGCCTGTGTAGCTACTATTGATAAAGATATGCTACAGATCAAGGGCCTTCACTATAACCTTAATAAGAAGACCTTTACCCTGATGGATCACTTTGATGGGTTACATTGGTTCTATAAGCAAATACTTATGGGTGATGCAGCAGACAACATCAAAGGGCTTCACAGAGTTGGCCCTGTAAAAGCAGAGGACATGCTAGTTCACTGTAATAACGAGAAGGAGTTGTATCAAACCGTAGTACACAAGTACGATGGTGACGAAGAAAGGGTATTAGAGAATGCCCGACTACTATGGCTCAGACGGACGGAAGGGGAGATATGGGAACCGCCGCATCATCGAAAGCCAAAGGCCGCTTAGGTCAACAGGAGATAAGGGACAAGATACTGAAAGCCTTTCCAGAACTAGAACCTGACGATGTTAGGTCAACGGCTATGGGCCAACAAGGAGAGGACATACAGTTGAGCCCAAGGGCAAGAGAGCTTATCCCTATCTCTGCTGAAGTAAAGCGCAGGAAGAACTTGAAGACTATCTATGACTTTGTCGACCAAGCCAAACAGGGTGGTGAGTATGAGCCAGTAGTTTTCTTTAGAGCAGACCGACAAGAGTGGCTAGTAATAACTAAACTGGATCACTATATAGACTTAATCAAAGGATGGAAGAAATGATCACAATAGACAGAATTTTATCAGGGCCAGTAACCACACAGAAAGGTGTTAAGAGCCTTGTAGTAGAAGCAGGTGGGGAACCTATTACTTGGGCATCTTTGGGGTATCGTATCGACCAGATAGTAGATCACTTTAAGTTGTCCGATAAGCCTTACACAGTGCAACTTGAAACCTAATGTCTGTATACCATGATGACCATGAGTTGCTTGGTGTTGTGGAAAACTTTGGGCTACTTCAACTAATGTTAGACGCAGGTTTGACTGAGGATGAAGTAGCCCTTCACTTGCACCATACGGGTTTAATAGACCTAGATGAATACTTAGAAGACGGAGATTACTAAGATGATTACGCAAGATGACATAGATGCCTTCTTAGATATGGCAAAGGATGACTTTAACGATTTTCACATATTCCCAGATGCAACACCACAAGAGATGGTTACACAGTTCGTAGACCACATGGGACAGCCTATGGACAGGGAGTATAAGCTAGGTTCTGACTTAGAAGACTTTAGGTTTGCCCTAATGCGAGAAGAGTTCTACGAGGTTGTAGACGAGACAGAGCCACACAATAGGCTCAAGGAGTTGGCTGATCTACTGTATGTAATCTATGGTTATGCTGTTACATTCGGATGGGACTTAGACGAAGCCTTTAGACGAGTACATGAGTCTAATATGTCTAAGCTAGGGGACGATGGTAAGCCAATTAAAGACAACAACGGTAAGGTCATGAAAGGCCCTAACTATAAAAGACCCAACTTGAAGGATTTAGTATGAACAATTATTTGCCAACAGACTACCAAACTTTTATCGCCACTAGCCGTTACGCTCGTTGGCTTGAGGGTTTAGGTCGTCGTGAAACATGGGGGGAGACTGTTAACCGTTATGTGTCTAATATCTTGTCTCCCCACCTGTCTAGTGACCCCGATGTTATGAGTGAGATTGAGGCAGCTATTCTTAGCCTTTCTGTCATGCCTAGTATGAGGTCACTTATGACTGCTGGTGTTGCTGCAAACAGGGACAACACCTGTATGTATAACTGTAGCTACTTACCCGTAGATGACCCTAAGTCTTTCGACGAGGCGATGTTCATCCTCCTTTGCGGGACGGGGGTTGGTTTCAGTGTTGAGCGTCAGTTCATCACTAAACTCCCTGATGTTCCGCCTCTTTTCGATAGTGAAACGACTGTCGTCATCAAGGACAGCAAGGAAGGATGGGCTAAGGGTTTGAGACAAGTGTTGGCACTCCTATGGGCTGGTGAGGTTCCTAAGTGGGATGTGTCTAAAGTTAGACCTGCTGGTGCTAAACTCAAGACGTTTGGTGGTCGTGCTAGTGGTCCTGCTCCTTTGGTTGATTTGTTTAACTTTGCTGTTACTACATTCAAAGCCGCACAGGGGCGTAGACTGTCCAGCCTTGAGTGTCATGACCTGATGTGTAAGATCGGTGAAGTTGTCGTTGTAGGGGGCGTTAGACGCTCTGCTATGATCTCTTTAAGCAACCTATCAGATGATCGTATGCGTCACGCTAAGTCAGGGGCTTGGTGGGAAAATGCAACCCATCGTGCCTTAGCTAATAATTCTGTAGCTTATACAGAGAAACCAGACAGTATGTCATTCATGCGTGAGTGGACTGCACTAATGGAGAGTGGTAGTGGAGAACGAGGAATATTCAACAGAGAAGCGTCAGTTAGACAAGCAGCAAAAAATGGCCGTAGAGAGTCTGGCTATGAGTTCGGAACAAATCCATGCTCAGAAATCATACTTAGGCCGAATCAGTTCTGTAATCTTACGGAAGTTGTCATCCGTGCTAACGACAGTATCGAAGACCTTGCAAGAAAAGTCCGTGTTGCAACTATACTTGGGACTATACAGTCCACCTACACCCACTTTCCATATCTGCGAAAGGTGTGGGGAACGAATACCGAATCCGAAAGGTTGCTCGGTGTGTCACTCACGGGGGTAATGGACAACAAGCTAATGACATTGGCTAATGAAGGCCTGTCAGAGACATTGGAGCATTTAAGGGATGTGGCTATTTCTACTAACGCTGAGTGGGCTGACCGTCTTGGTATCCCTCATAGCACTGCTATTACTTGCAACAAGCCAAGTGGAACAGTTTCCCAACTGGTTGACTCAGCTTCTGGCATTCATGCTCGTCACTCTCCCTATTATATCCGTACTGTGCGTGGAGATAACAAAGACCCCTTGACACAGTTCATGATTGATCAGGGTGTCCCTAACGAGCCTGACGTAATGAAGCCTGACGCTACTACAGTGTTTAGCTTCCCTATGCGTTCTCCTATAGGTGCTGTTCATACTGCTGATATGACTGCTATAGAACAGTTAGAGATGTGGCTAATGTATCAACGTCACTGGTGTGAGCATAAACCTAGTGTAACTATTAACGTCAAGGCTGACGAGTGGCTAGAGGTAGGAGCCTTTGTGTATAAGCACTTTGATGAAATGTCTGGTGTGTCGTTCTTACCTTTTAATGAGCATACATATCAACAGGCACCTTACCAAGAGTGTGACAAAGATCACTACTACGAAGTTGTAGAGACCTCTCCTGACAGTATCGACTGGACTAAGTTGGCTAACTATGAAGTAGAGGACAACACCAGCGGTATGCAGACTATGGCCTGTACTGGTGACGTCTGTGAGATGGTGGACATTACATAATGGTAGAAGTCAGAAAGAGGTTTGAGCAAAGTCTGTACGATAGGTTTGACAACCCTGCAAAAGTCAAGCTTATTGAAATCCTAGAGAAGCAGGGGCATACAGTGTCTAACGTAAAGGAGAACTACTACGCAGATGTAGAAACTGTTAAGAAAGGTGTGACATACTACTCAGAGGGTGAAGTCAAGAGGGCATGGAAGGAGGAGTGGCCCGACGATTGGACAGAGATAAGGATACCTCACCGTAAGTCTAGACTACTTAAGAAGTATAACAGTAACGTGAACTTCTATGTCTTTAACATCCACTTAACCCAATGTTGGATGATCCGAGGGCAACAGATGACAGAAGAGGCTGTAAGGACTGCTAAAGGTCGGTATATTGCTAAGGGGGAATTGTTCTACCATATTCCTTACAAAGAAGCGGAGTTAATAAGATTGTAGAAAGGATAAGATATGGTATATGTTTATATAGTTGTTTTAAGCATGATGAAAGACGGGGAGCCTCACTTCTCTGTGAGAGCCCCTAATGCGACCTACAAGACAGAAGAAAGGTGTCAGGCTGTAAGGGAACTTAACATGTTGTACTTACTTGAGACCAAGCCCGACCCTAGCTATAAGTTTGTGAGTCAGTGCGTGGGGTTCCCCTCTCCCTTAAGTAAGAAGGGGGATTTGTAATGCCAGAGGTCTTGAAATTTGTTAAGCCAGACTATAAGTTATCTGATGCAGATAAACAGTTCCTTGAATTAGAGGAGCAGAAACGTCAGATAGAAGAGCAAGCTAGGCTTATAAGGAGTAAAGATGGCTAAGTGGAAAGAGGTTGCAGCGTTCAACCCTTGTGACGATATGGTTAATCACCCACCTCATTACGGTACAGGTAACATCGAGTGTATTGAATACATCGAGGACTTTTTAACCGAAGAGGAATACATCGGATACCTACGTGGGAATATTGCCAAGTACTTACATAGGTGGCGTTATAAGAATGGTATAGAGGATCTAAAGAAAGCCGAGTGGTACGGGTCTAGGCTGATTAAGGTGGTGGATAATGCCTGATGTTATGTCTATAGTTCTTGTTGTCCAGACCCTGTTAATACTTTGGCTAGTAGGGAAGGTGGACAGGCTAGAGAAGGAAGTAGAGTTTAAGATGAAGGTGCCTATGTATGCTCTGTTTAGGCACTTAGAAGAAGAGCACAACAAATGAAAAAAGCCCCCGAATCCTACATGGGAAACGGGGGCTTACTTATTTGTATAACTTTGGTACACAGTAGGCGACTGCCCTATCTTGAGGAGTTATACCGTGAGTGCTGTACCTTTTGACAAGTGCAGCAGCATGACGGTTACAATCATCTAATAAAGTAAAGGTTAAGGTGGCATCTACTAACTCTCTACTCTCTCCTGTACCTATATATAGTAGCAGTAAAAATACATACATGGCTACTTCTTGCCAAAGAACTTACTCACAGACCTCATACCTATACTGGCACTAACGATACCCCCCAAGGCAATCTGATACCACTGAGGCATAACCTCAAGTGCAGCAAAGCCACGGGCTACAATATCGTTGCCCCAATCTCCACAGAAGGCAAGTATTAGTGGGATACTGAACAGTAGGGTGATCCACTCATCTTTCCATGAGTTCTGAGTACCCCTCATAGCTTCTATGTCCCAGTCAATCTCACCAGTAAGCTGCTTCTTTTTAATCTCAGCTTCGGTTAACTTGATCTGTGTCTTGCCATCTATAACGCTTGTGGCTAGTCCTGTTAGACTACTAATAATAGAACCTATCATTTTTCATGTCCTAACCATACAGCAAAAGCACCAGTCATAGCACCAGTCACAGTAGCTGTTAGAGCAGCAGCTTGTGAGGTCATGGTCTCAGGGGTTAAGTCCATAAACCAGTACAGAACTTCTATATACATAAATGTCATAACCAGCATCATAATGCGTGGCAGTATTTTCCAGTGTAAGAATCTTTCCATAGTAACGCTCATATAAACCTCCTTTACATAGCAGCCGCTATTAACCAGATTCCCCCACCAAGTATGAGGAGGATACCAAGAGACAGTCCACCTATAGCTAGGTTGTTCTGTATCTGGCGTTTAGCTTCCATAGCAGCGTAAACTGTTTCTTCTCTCTCTTTGCGTATTTGTCTACGCATCTGTAGCATGTCGTCATAAGTAGACGGGCCGAACCTCATGTTGAGCATGAACTTTATTTCCTTCTCACGCTCCATGAGGGTCTTCTTACGGATGACAATATCCATAGCTTCTTGTTCTATGTTGTCATTACCGTGGGTCTTCTTGTCTAACCAAGTAGGGTTCTTACGTTGGGACTCAGCCTTGTTAATATCTGCAACAGCATTGTACCAAGAGCCGAGCTGTGTCGATATGTCTTGCATTTCACGACCAGCACCAACTAACATTTTAATACCTTTGAATGCGGTGGTAGCCGCAGCAAAAGCGGTGACTGGATCAATCATACCCTTCTTAGTCCTTCTCCATTACCTCTAGCATCCTTTCAAGGGATTCTTTAATTCCCTTTATATTTTCCTCAATCTTGCCTAGTTGCACGGCTTGCATATTAGACGATGCTTCGACAGCTTTTACATCACCACTTATTCTAACTATAGAGGCGTAGTTAGCATCTACGTCTGCCCTCATTTGAGAGATACTCCAAACTATCATTGCCGCTTGAAGCACCAAGGCAAACAGTAGTGTTGCCGATATATTTTTACCCATTACGAAGCAGTCTTCTTCCCCCCTAGTCAAGGGGATAGGCTTTCCAGTCTAGCTGAAAGTGTGGCCCATCAGGGAACTTCTTCCAATCACCACCCCAGACGATCTTAATGTCTAGTTCCTTTGCAGCAGCTTTCATTGCATCACCGATAGGATAAAACTCATCCCACTCCCACGACACAGGGTAAGGGACAACATCTACTGCATGACCCGTCAGGTGACGAGACTTGAGTGTAGTTGACTTGCCTGTCCTCTTAAGCATACGCTGACGTTCAATGTTACGAACACCCTCAGTTACACTAAAGTCTTTTTCACTAATCTCTAATGCTCTTGTAACAACAGCAACCATGTCGGGATGCACCCCAGACAAGTTCTGTTTACTTCGTAGTCCTAGTTTAAAACCCATTGGTTGCTCCATTTGTTTTTAGTCACTTATTTTTCTTAAGTCTGTCTCAAAGAGGGGACCATTCCAACTGACTGTTTTCCCATTTGCAAACTGCATTTTCTGCGCTGTCAGAAATACTTGATGGTAATGCGACAGGCTCAACATTCGGCACTAAAAAATAATGCGCTGCCTGATCATCTGTTAAATTTTCGCCATCGTCTAAAAACTTAGTTACTGTGCTATCAACCTTGTTGACTATTGCTTGCATTAGCTATCTCCTAGAAAAACTCAAGTATTAACACAGTTCCTGCATATCCAGAAGGGACACCTACCCATCCCCGTATACCTGCGTTTGTGCCACTATTGCCGGCAGCCGTGTTGCAGCGATGGACAAGCGTGTCCTCCCATGGTAGGCCTGTAGAAGTAAAAACAGGTACGGCGCTTGCGCCTCTGGTATATGCAAAGGTGATCCCGTAAGGGGACAGATCAAACACGCCGGACACTTCATTCCCGCTATTGCCTACTGACCCGTTCGCCCCGCCACCCGTGCCGACATGGTTTTGACCCGCTGTACCGTTACCAGTTCGACCACCACCGCCACCGCCACCGCCAGCCGCAGTGGTGTAGTAATTTGAGCCTATGCCGCCTGTACCACCCGACGCAGTAAAATCTCCTGCGTAACCATAGCCCGCAGCTTGGTTGTTGTTGCCGCTACTAGCAACACCTGCGCCACCAGCACTAGAGGTGCTCGCAGAGTTTAAGGTTACGCCGTAACTACTAGATAGAGATGATACATACTTTTCAGCATATCCCCCTCCACCACCGCCGCTCGCTACATTACCGGATGATGGCTGTCCGCCCCTAGCACCAAACACCATAAACAATGCGGAACTGACGCCTACTGTTGGCGTATAAGTACCGCTGGACGTGAAAACTTGCGCCGCAAAGGGTGGTCCTGACTCACCACTTACGCCAAACCCGTTTATGTTATAGCCAAAACCAGTCATTATGCGTCATTCTTTGCGTTTGTTGTGAAGAACAGTTTTATACCCATCAGTCTAGCATCTGCTGTTTGAGTGTCGTTAGTGGCATCTCTCATGATCTGAAAAAAGGTGTAACAGTCTTCGGCAGCACTAGCTACGGTTACAGCCCCACTTTCTACTGTTACGTCCAGATCGTTAGCAACCCCACTGTGCGCCTTAGCTGTAGCTAAAACATTAGTGCCAAAAGCGGTATCTGTGCTTGCATCATCTGCAATGCTTACCCCAGATAGGCCCCAACCAACCGTACCTGTATCAGTACCGTTAACAGTAAAAAATGCTTGAAAGGTTACAGTCCCTTCATTCCAACTTTTAGGGAAGACAACACTAAACTGTGCAAACTCTTCGGTACTAGGATCAAAGTCAAGTACATTAAGTTCTGGTCCATTTGCAAGCTCTACTTGTTCTGATTTAGAGGAGCCGTTGGTAGTATTAGGGTACATAGCAGAAGCTGGTACATAGATGGTTTCTTTACCTTGCACTTTTAGGGCATTAATTTCAACACCAGTTGCAGTCAATGCTGTTGCACCTAGAGTCAACCCCGCCGTGGTAATAGACTGAGTGTTAATAGACTGAGGGTCAATAGATAACACATTATCGGCAGTCTGGTCTAGGGTGGCGATTTCTATCCAAGCGTTATTATCCTCATTACGGATTTTAAGCTTGTTAGTGTCAACCTCATACCACCACTGATTAGCATAGGTAGTAGAGGGTTCGTCGGCACCAGACGAGTTAGTTGCTAGTGCTGCAAGTGCCAGATTCAAGTCTGCCCTAGTGTCGGGGAAGGTTTGATTAAGAATGTTAAAGTCGTGCTGCGACATTATAGAAGTTCCTTTCCGTAGCCCTTAGCTACATAGTCTAGTGTCACAGGGTTTGTACTCACTGAGTTACCTGTGAAAATGTTCATAGTAAAACCTGACTTTGTTTTGTTTGTTATAGTGTATCTATCACCGTCTGTCAGGTTAGCTAAGGAGATACCTATAGCTGGTACTATAGCATAGGCTTTACCAAAACTTACGTTAGTAGTCCCAGTAAATGTTATGTCGTTACCAGCAACAACCCTGTCAGGCATATCTACACTAATAGATAGGTCACTTACAGAAGGAGTAGCATTTAAATTAGTGCTTTCTAGTACAGCCCTAAACTCAAACGCTCTGGCAGTTATGTCAGTCACAGAAAAACTTTGCCAGTCTGACCAAGTGGGAGTTCCTGCGGGATCATCCTTAGTGTGTCTTAGCTCTACAACAACAGTTACGTCATCAAAGGTCTCACCAGATCCGTCAAAGTTGCCACCCCTATCATCAAAGTTACCTGTTTGTAGGTCAAAGGTTTGAGTATAGTCCCACCTAGTACTTATAAAGCCGTAGTTTACCCTGCTTGTAAACTGACTGCCTAAGTCCAAAGTATTAGAGAAGTAGTAGAACCCTTGTAACTCAAAGCCTGTAAAGTCATCAAGACTGCCTGTTCTGTCATCCCATAATCCAGACACCGAGTCTAGTAAAGGTGTTGTACTTAACCTAAGTTGTGTCTCGACTTTAGAGGTATTAACTTTAACCCCTGCAAAAGTAGGGCTTTCTGTTAAAGTGGCGACAGCATTAAACTCTTCTATAGTTTGGCTGGTAGTAATAAACTGAGAAGCGTTAACAGATGTGTTAGACCCGCTAGTGGTATCGTCTACAGCTTTAATGAAGTAGGTTCCCGTACCAGCATCCGAAACAATTAGGCTACTACTACTGGCAGGTACTTCTGCTATTAAGATAGAGTTTCCGTATAAAGCATCCTGAGTGGATTGTGAATATCGGATGATATAGTGCGCTAAGTCTAGATCAGACACAGGTGTCCAAGTTAAGTATAGATTAGAGCCTACAAGGTTCCCTGTAAAATTAGTCACATCTGCTGGTGGTGAGCCTAAAGGTTCTATAAGCTGATTAGACAGTGTAGTATATGCACCGTGAACACCTAAAGAGTTAGTAGGTCTCGACCTTATGTCGTACCTACCATCTTCTATGCCTACAACCTCTACACGTTCTGTCCCTACAAAAGCCCCTACTATTGCGATAGAGGTGTAGTTTGTATCTCCTACTTTTCTGTATTGAACCTCTGCTGTGTCCATGATGTTACTATTGTTTACGAGGTCAACAGTCAAAACCCCAAGGGTCTTACCTTTAACTCTTCTTAATTCTGACCCAACAGTCATAGCTAAACTAGGCACTGTAAAGGGGGACAACAGAGTAGTATTATCTCTTTCGTAGACTATACCATCGTTGACTTCATCAAAGACACTTTCAGATATTTCCTTTAGGGTCATTTCTACTTGGAGGTCGTATTCATTCTGTAACCCAAATGTCCAAGATACAACCTCAAACTCTTTGTTAGTCCAACCAAGTCTGGTGTTAGTGATCCTTACATTGTCACCTGTCTGTACTTGGAAAGCCCTGAGACCGAATGAGGCTTGGAACTGTAGCTGTTGTCTATTACGCTCAAGCATGATCCTAGCTATACGACGAGATTCTATTGAGTTGTCTGTGAACGGTAAGTCCATGTCTAAGGTAGACTCTAGCCCACCATCAGCAGTAACAAAGGCAGCGTTAGTTACAGGTGGGAAGTCTGTTACTTGCCAATTACTTTCGTCACCCCTAAACGTACCATTAACTGTGTTGAAGTTGTCTCTACGAGAGTGTCTAGTTGCTAGGCTTATTCCTGACCTAAGATCGTCTTCATTAAGGTCTAATACAGGGGCAGTCCACTTAGCAGCCTTTACGTTCCATGCACCTTGAGTGTACCACAGAGTAGCCCCCATAGACGTTATAAGCCCTTCTAAGAGGTCTTGTGGTGTAGTTCCTGTGGTGAAGGCACCATTAGCTGTGTATCGTGTTGTACCAGCGTCTGTGTTAGTCTGGTCACATATGTTAGCAGCAGTGGTAAAGGCAGTATCATTTATGTTAGCAACAGCTTCACCTAATCCGTATCCTGTAGCTGTCAGATAGTCTCTTACACATAGAGCAGGGTTATCAGACCAAGCGGTAGTTGAGGTTCTAGGGTCGTATACCTTCTTACCTTTAATAACAGCGGTAATCTCAGGTACACCATTAGGGAAGGCATCTGTATCATAAGTCAACTTAACATACAGGTAAGCAATACCACGAAGTCTATGGTTCCCTGTCCAACCAGACACAGCACTAACTAAACTACTATCGGCAGCTTGAGTAGATGTACCTAAGTGTTCCTTGATTGTGACTAGCCCACTATAACGACTAGGAGAGGTAACATTACCACTACTGTTTATAGTTGCCACTTCATCGTTAATGTATATCTCTTCAAAAGACTCTATCTCATGTCCAGCAAAGGCTAATACTCTATGTAGTTGTACGTTGTCTGTACCTGTAGTACCATCAAATATTCTAACACCAGCGGTCTTCATCTTACCGTAAATGACTTGGTGGTCTAAGGCTGAACCTGTCTGTGTTACATTATAACCTCTGTTAGACTTACCATTACCTGCACCAAAACCACCAAGGTCTTTAGGCTTAGGTGCCAAGGCACTCATGGCTATGCCTAAACCAGCGTGTACTAGGAATGTAGGTAAGAACGCCGCCGCTCCACCAGTAGCTACCATAATAGCAGCAGTAATAGCTGCAACAACAATAGCCCTGAAGATGCCTTTAAAACTAAGACCCATTCGTATTATTCCTAACTAGCAGTTCTGCCCCAAACAATTTCTTTATCTTGTAGGTCTTCGATAAAGTCTAATCCAAGGTCTCCGGGATATACTGACTTCTGATAAGCAGAAGTATACCTAGCAAGCCTTGGCCTCTCTAGGTCTATTAGTTTGTTCTCTACAGTTAGTTCTATAGTAGCTGTTTCAGGGGATTCCTGTATGTTCATCTGATCCATATAGCCAGAGAACACTTGGGTTAGGGCTGTAGTGTCTGAGGTAATACCAAAATATATGTTACACACTCTGCCTTGATATGGCTGTGTAATGGCTAGTGCAACTACCTCAGAGGTCATACCACTAAGGGTAATAGTTGCACCTCTAACAGATAAATCAGATGCCTCTTGTACCTCAGATATGTTTAGTAAGTTACCTGAACCTGTCCAAGTATGCCCTCCGTAGGAAAGGTCTCCAACCCCTGTCCACAACCTAATCTCGTCAGGACTGTCAAACAAGAGTTCTACAGCAAAGAAGGGGGAGATTACATCATCGTCTAGGGCATTAAGTACTACCGAGGGAATAGTCCTAGTCATTATGTTATCACCTCTACAGCCTCAAAGGAGATACCATAGGTACTGGAGTTACCTATCTGCCAATCTTGCACATTACTTGTTAACCTAAAGACACCCTTAGCGTTGTCTACAGTTACAGCAGAACCAGAGTAAGTATCTTTGAGGTTAGGCCATATATCCACCGATCCCGTAGCTGATACATCTGCTAGGACTTTATGTAGCTTAGATGTACTAGCTGTTCCCAGTTGTATGTAGTCACCAGCTTTAAGGGTTGTCCCATCTGAGATAGTTAGGGTAACAGAAGAGGCACCAGCAGTACCCGTAGCTGTCATAGAGCTGTTAATAGCTGTACCTCTAGGCTCTGTGCAGTTAGGGTCACCTAGGAGAAAGGTATGCACTGGTCCCTGTAACGACAACAAGAAAGCTACCCAAGGCTCACCTAAGTCTCTCCTGACAGGTGGTATAGTTACAGAGGCTTTCCATGCTTGCCCTACGTGTTGTACTACTTGTTGCTTATAAGTAAAGGGAGACTCAGATGTGGCAACAGCATTCATAGCACTAAGGGTTA